>Ga0255125_1000034_pt1 | contig 52259 bp, 39 predicted proteins | sample Law_Cont_RepC_8d_FD_188557 | JGI IMG/M metagenome (GOLD analysis project Ga0255125, IMG submission 188557) | Freshwater microbial communities from St. Lawrence River, New York, United States - Law_Cont_RepC_8d | ecosystem: Environmental > Aquatic > Freshwater > River | place: USA: New York...
CGCTCCCGCCCTGCACCTCGTGGTCGTATTGGCGGATGATCCATTCCTTGGAAGCCACATCAGGCAGCGCTAATATCCCGGTCAGGGTCTTGCAAAAATCCTCGTTGTCCGGGTAAACAGGGGTAGCTAGGGCAGGCGGGCTCCAGCGTGCTTGGCGGGTAATAGGCGGCCGGCCACCATGCAGGAACTCCATGTCCAGCTCGCCCACCTGTTTTCCGTGCCAGAAAAGCCCAAGTTTCCCCGTTGCCTGAAACACGCCAAGCGTGGTGGCTTCCACACCCTCGGCCTCGCATTCCATCCTCAGTGCCTCGAAGTTTTCGGGGGGCACTGCTAGCACCATCCGCTCTTGGGATTCGCTGATCCAAATCTCCACTGGCGAGAGCCCCAAGTACTTCAGGGGTGCCTTTTCCAGGTCCACCCGGGCTCCCAGTTCGGCTCCCATTTCACCCACTGCGGAGCTGAAGCCACCGGCACCACAATCGGTGATGGCCCGGTAAAAGCCCTTGTCGCGGCAGCGCATCACTGCTTCAAGCACTTTCTTTTCTTCAATCGCGTTGCCAATCTGCACCGCGCCGCCACTGGTGACGGTGCTGGCCGCGTGCAAGCCCTCGCTCGAGAAGGTTGCCCCATGGATGCCGTCGCGCCCGGTACGACCGCCCAGTGACACGATCAGGTCACCCGGCTCAACAGTCTTCACGGTTTTATTCACCGGTAAAAGGCCAACGGTGCCACAGAACACGAGCGGGTTGGTCAGGTAGTCCTCATGGAAAACTACCGCCCCGTTCACCGTGGGAATGCCCATGCGGTTGCCGTAGTCGCGAACGCCTGAAACAACACCGTGCAGTATCTTTTGCGGGTGTAAAACGCCGGTCGGCAGGTTTGCTGCCGGGTAATCCATCGGGCCGAAGCAGAACACATCGGTGTTGCATACCGGTCGCGCGCCAAGGCCGGTCCCCATCGGGTCGCGCACAACGCCGCCAATGCCGGTACTGGCACCGCCATATGGCTCGATGGCGCTGGGCCGGTTGTGGGTCTCCACCTTGAAAACCAGATGGTCGGTGTCGCTGAAGCGGATAACCCCGGCGTTGTCCTCAAACACCGAGACGCACCAGTCGTCTTTGCCAAGTGCCTTGCGTACTTGCACCGTGGCTTGGAAGATCGTTTCCTTCAGTAGGTTCTTGAAGGTGCGCTCGGGGGTTTCAACCCGACCCTTCAATGTCTTGTGCGAGCAATGCTCGCTCCAGGTTTGGGCGATGGTTTCCAGCTCAATGTCAGCGATGTCGCGGCCAAGCCTTCTGGCATGCTCCTGAATAACACGCATCTCTGCGACCGAGAGCGCCAGACCCATGCGCTTGCTCACGGCCAAAAGGGCATCGTCTTGCAGCCCTTCCAGTTTCACAAACTCCTGGCTCCACGACGAAACACCATCCAGAGACAACCCTTCCAAACGCTTGCCCCCGGGAAGCACCTGCTCAATGGCGCCATTGGCGATAATTCGGTTGAAAAGGATGTCCTGCGTAGCTTCAGCCAAGATGGGTCCGTAGTAACGGCGGAAAGTGCGCGCCTCGTTGACAGGAATCTCCAAGTCTCTTGCCAATTTGCTCACGCTTAGTGCGGCAGGATCCATCACGCCAGGTCTGGGCAACACCGTCGCCACGGGAAGGGGGTTGGTCAGCACTTCTGCAAGGCGAATCTGCGCGCATTCCACCAGCGGATCCAGCAAAACACCGCTTACCAAAGATTCCACCTGCTTAAGCGACAGGTCTCCCTCAAGCAGGAAACCCCGAGTAGTCCGGTCGATAAAAGCGTGCGGCGGTTCCTGCTGGGTGAGAAGCCGGTACTCGTGGCGAATCCTGCTTTCTTCCCGGTCAGCGGTGAGGGGTGTGATCTCAACTTCCCACAACATGATCCATCCCCGCGCCCAAGGCGCATTGCGCAAAATCTAACCGGCAAATGTGCCGGAAAATAATCCAAAAGCCTCAAATGACATTGTACGACCTAAAACCGATTGGGGCGGGGCAGACTCGTCCAACCTGGTGTTGCTACAACTGTCTTGGGTGTTGGAAGGTTTTTTGGGCGGAATCCGCTTTTGGGCGATTCCTTGGTTTTGGGGAGATTGGGCATGCCAGTGCAGGCGCGGCAAGTTGTGGTGACAGAACCCTTCAAAGTAGCTGTTCGTGAGGTCACTCTTCCTGATCCCGGACCCAAACAAATTTTGGTGGCGGCTGATGCCTCGGCAATTAGCGCAGGCACAGAGTTGGCTGTTTACACCGGCACCCACCAATGGCTGAAAGACCCTAATCTGCCCGATTGGAAATTTCCTTTCAAATCAGGCTATTCAGCTGCAGGTAAGGTGGTGGCAATCGGGGCAGAAGCTGCTGAAATCACCGGGTTCAAGGCCGGTGATGCGGTCAGTTACCCCGGAAATCACGCTTCGCACGAACTGTTGACCTTGGGCCATGAACGGGGCCGACTGTGGCGGCTGCCCGCGGGAATTTGCCCGAAAAAAGCCGCTTTAGCCTGTATTGCCCGTTACGGTTTGGGTGCTTCAATCCGGGCAGGCCTCACTTTGGGGCGCAGTGCTGCTGTTTTGGGGCAGGGGGTGATTGGTCAGTTTGCCCTGCGTTGCCTGAGAGCGGCCGGCTGCAACCCGGTGGTGGGTATCGATGCCGTTCCCATGCGGCGCAAGGCCGCAATGGCTTCCGGGGCCGATGCCGTGATCGATCCCTCAGAGGGCGATGTTCGCATCCTATTGAACAAAATTTTGCCAGGCGGTGCCGAAATTGTCGCGGATGCGACAGGGGTACCCGACGCAGTGGCTGTTGCCATGAGTTTGGCCTGCGATGCGGGCCAAGTAGTGGTTGTAGGAAGCCCACGAGGAATAGCTAAAGATGTTAATTTCTATGACCATTTGCATCGGCGATACATCGAGGTGACGGGGGCTCACGGCAATATGCTGTTCGAACCGGGCCACACCCGTTTGGCCGGGGCATGGGGAATCGATAAGGCGCAAAACTGGCTTCTTGCGGCCATTGCCAGCGGTCGTTTGAACCTCGATGGATTGGTCACCCACACCATCCGGCCCGATGGGGTTGGCCAGGCCTATGAAGGCCTTTTGAAAGACAAGGACAACTGGCTCGGCGTGGTTGTTGATTGGTCCTAAGTCTTTTAAATTTAGTAACTTGTGAGCTGGTAAATGGAATCCCTGCAAGGGTATGCCCTGGCCGCTGGCACCGCGCTATTGGCCGGGGGTATCAATGCCCTGGCCGGCGGGGGCACTTTGTTGACTTTTCCGGCTTTGTTGGCAGTCATGGGCCCCACCGAGGCCAATATGACCAGCACCTTGGCACTTTTTCCTGGCTCTCTGGCTGGGTCGTGGGGTTTCCGCAAAGAAATTTATCAGGGAAGAAATTGGCTCCTCAGGCTGCTTCCGGCCAGTGTTTTGGGAGGAATTATTGGCTCTCTGCTGCTGGCCTGGGGCTCTCCTGAGCATTTCGCTCTACTAATTCCTTGGCTCATTTTGACAGCCTCGGTGCTGTTCATCATCCAGCCGTGGGTGGCCAGAGGTCAGGGCGAAGAGGAGAAAAATCCGTCTTGGAAAGTGCTGGCAATTGCCAGTCTGTGTCAATTTTTGGTGGCTGTTTACGGCGGGTATTTTGGCGCCGGTATTGGCATTTTGATGCTTGCGACCTTGGGCCAATGGGGGGTGGGTAGCCTCCACCGAGTCAACGGCATGAAAAATTTGCTCGCAGCAATTATTAATGGAATATCTGCGGTTATATTTGGTTTGTCCGGTTATGTCCGCTGGGATTATGTTTTGGCGATGGGGGTAGCCGCGGTTATTGGCGGTTACATTGCCGGTCAATTGGGCCCGAAAATTCCCCGTAAATGGTTACGGGCCTTTGTGATCTGCGCAGGAGTGACCCAAACTCTCTATTATTTCTCAAAGCAGTTGGGTTGGCTGGAATGACCGGCGCTTGTGCCCGGTTCAATGCGGCCCAAATTTTCTTAATGTCATCCGGAGGGTGTGGAGCGTGCAAAGGGTGAACAATCCATGGTTTCGCTTGGCCCTAACCGGTTTTTTGGTGGGTTCCATTCTTGGCTGCGCCGAGGGGGGATCCATTCAGGGTGGAAATAACGGGGGAGGCAAAGGGATGCCCATTGAAGTGCCAGCGGATGCGAAAAAAACGGACAGCGGTCTGCAATATGTGGACCTTAAGGAAGGTACTGGTGCCGAAGCCAAGGCCGGCTCAGCAGTGGAAGTGCACTACACCGGCTGGTTGCAATCCAACGGCAACAAATTCGATTCCAGCCTCGACCGCAAGAAAAGTTTCGATTTTGACCTCGGCGCCCGTCGTGTCATCGCCGGTTGGGATGAAGGCGTTCAGGGCATGAAAGAAGGCGGGAAACGCAAGCTGTTTATCCCCGCCAAGCTGGGTTACGGCGAGCGCGGTGCAGGTGGAGCCATTCCTCCAGGTGCCGATCTGGTGTTCGAGGTGGAGCTGCTGAAAGTGGCCAAACCTATCGAAGTCCCAGCTGACGCTACCAAAAACCCTAGTGGTTTGCGATTCGTCGACAGCAAAAAGGGTGAGGGCGTCGAGGCTTCCAAGGGCCGCAAGGTGGTCGTGCACTACACCGGCTGGCTTGAAACCAACGGCAAAAAGTTCGACTCCAGCGTCGATCGGAAAGACCCGTTCGATTTCAAACTCGGCGCCGGCGAGGTCATACAAGGCTGGGACGAAGGCGTCGAGGGCATGCGGGTGGGTGGAAAACGCCGCCTTTTCATCCCCTCCAAGCTGGGTTACGGCGAACGCGGTGCCGGTCGGGACATTCCCGGTGGCGCCAACCTTGTGTTCGATGTGGAGCTTCTGGAAGTACGCTAACTGATAATATGGAGAATCTGGATTAATTGATTAATCTGGGGTTTCTGGGAAAAGCCCTCCGCCCGGGAGGGCTTTTTTCGTTGACAGAGGCCCAATTAAAGGGTCTACTGAAAATAAGAATAAACGGTTGCATCCCTCCCGCCATACAATCGGGGGTGCAGTTTTGGGGTCTTTGGCTCAAGCAGATATGCTTAGGGCATTCTTTAGTGCCCGAAATGAAATGGGTTTTAGTCTCGCTCCGAGGATTAGACGGATGAATAAGCTTCCTGCAGGTTCAATCAATACTGACCCAGCGCATTTTCGTTCCGTGCCAAACCGACGCAACTTTATGCATGTGGGTGCTGTTGGTTTTTTGGGCCTAAGCCTCGAGGGCTTGTTGCGAAACGAATCCCGGGCTGCCGATTCAATTGGCGGCCGCCCCAGCAAAGAAGGCAAAGCCAAATCGCTCATTCATATCTTCCTGCCAGGTGGAATGGCCCACCAAGACAGCTTCGATCCCAAGCCTTTGGCTCCCGTTGATTACCGGGGTGAAGTGGGTTGGATCAACAGCAAGGTTGAAGGCGTCCAACTGGGCGAGCATTTCAAGCAAACCGCACAAATCACCGACAAAATCACTATCTGTCGGGCCATGACCCATGGTGAGGCCGCCCATGAGCGTGGCACCCACAACATGTTCACTGGCTATCGCCCCAATCCGGCACTTGTTTTCCCAAGCATGGGCAGCATTGTTAGCCACGAGTTCGGGCCACGCAATAACCTGCCGCCCTATGTGTGCATCCCCAGCATGCCCACCAACTTCGCCGGCTCGGGCTATCTCAGCAGTGCCTATTCGCCTTTCTCGCTGGGAAGCGACCCGGCCAACGGCAATTTCACCGTGCAAGACCTCAACCTGCCAGGCGATGTCGACAACAAGCGCTTCACTTCGCGCCGAAGCATGCTCGATGCGGTGAACAATCACTTCGTCAGCAAGGAAAAGGCTGACGGCTTGGAGGCGATGGACACCTTCTACCAAAGGGCATACGGCCTTATCAGCTCCCAAAAGGCTCGCGAGGCGTTCAATATCAACGCCGAAACCGCCAAGGTTCGCGATGAATACGGACGCAATGCCGCAGGTCAGCGTATGCTTCTGGCCCGCCGTTTGGTGGGTGCGGGGGTGCGTCTGGTCAGCCTCACCTACGGCGGCTGGGATATGCACAATGGCATCAAGGCCGGCATGGCAGACCAAGTGCCCGCTTTCGATCAGGGCTTCGCGACACTCATCCGCGATCTCGACCGCAACGGCATGCTCGACAACACCATGGTGATGATCTCCAGCGAGTTTGGCCGCACACCCAAGATCAACGCTACCGCTGGCCGAGACCACTGGCCCAAGGTGTTCAGCATCGTTTTGGCCGGTGGCGGAATCAAAAAGGGATTTGTCTACGGCAAGTCCGATCCCACAGCCAGCGAGCCGGATGACGATGCCCTCTCAGTCGAGGACATGGCCATGACCGTTTACAACCAACTGGGCATCGACGGCGTGAAGCGCCTCATTGCCCCGGGCAACCGCCCTATAGACATTGTCAACAGCGGCAAGGTTGTCAGCGAATTGCTGGCTTGATCCGCTTTTTATTGCCGCGGGATCGAAGGCTTGAACGCCTTTACCCGCGGCACCTTTGTCTGGACTGCCGGGGCCCGGTCCCGTTGTGGCTTCCCGCCTGAAGAATAACTGATTTATCACCTTGGATTGACAATGAGGGGTATTGCCATGGGCCCAAACAGCCTGTTGGCACGCGCCACACTAATGGCGCTTGTCTGCCTGTTCACACAGGGGTTCCTACACGCTAATTCTCCTAGCTTGGGTGGAGTTGCACCCCGTGGCATTCAGCGTGGAACCGAGGCCGAATTAGTTTTCTCGGGGGCGCGGCTGGCCAATCCCAAAGAAGTGGTGTTTTACAACCCGGGTATTCAGGTTCTTTCCATCACCCCTGTGAACGATTCCACCGTCAAGGTGAAGGTGAAAACCGGACCTGATTGCCGAATCGGTGAGCACCCAGTCCGCCTGCGCACCGCCTTGGGCATCACCGAGGTACGCTCCCTGTTTGTTGATCCCCTTCCCGATGTTGCCGAGAAGGAACCCAACAGCGATTTCACCAAACCCCAAAAGATCAACCTGAACACTGTGGTCAATGGTGTGGTCGATAATGAGGATGTCGATTATTTCGCTGTCGATCTCAAAAAGGGCCAAAGACTAAGCGCAGAGGTGTTCGGTATGCGATTGGGCGGCACCTTCTTTGATCCCTACATCGCTATTCTCGATTCCAAACGGTTTGAGCTTATCGCCAGCGACGATTCTCCCATTGGCAAGCAAGATGGCATGTGCTCCATTGTCGCCCCTGACGATGGCACCTACATCGTGCAGGTGCGTGAGACCAGCTATGGCGGCAACGGTGCCTGCCAATACCGCCTCCATATCGGTAACTTCCCCCGCCCCACTGCCATGGTTCCAGCCGGTGGCAAGCCAGGCGAGGAACTGGACGTCACCTTCCTGGGTGACCCCTCCGGCCCCATCAAGCAAAAGGTGAAAATTCCTGCTGATGCCCCCGCCAACTTTGCTGTCCATGCGCAGGATGCGACAGGCATTTCCCCATCCGGCTTGCCCTTCCGCGTGGTGAGTTTGGCCAATGTGCTAGAAGTGGAGCCCAACGATACCCCCGGCCAGGCATCTCCCGGGCCCGGCCCGGTCGCCTTCAACGGCGTGATCGGTAAACCCGGCGATGTCGACATCTTCAAGTTCCCTGGTAAAAAAGGCCAAGTCTTCGATGTCCACTGCTACGCCCGTCGCCTTGGCTCCCCACTCGATTCCGTCATGTATCTGGCGGTCGAGGGTGCAGCACCATTCGCCTCGGCAGACGACGCTGTCGGTCCTGACAGCTTCTTCCGGGTCACCCTTCCAGAAGATAAAAACTACATTCTCACTATTCAGGACCACCTGAAAAAGGGCGGTACCGACTACTCCTATCGCGTCGAATTCACCAGCCCAACGCCAAAATCAACTCTCAGTATCCCCAAAGTGGCCCTCTTCTCGCAGGAGCGCCAGACCATCACGGTGCATAAAGGCAACCGCATGGCATCGCTGATGAGCGTGGGACGGGCCGAGTGGGGTGGCGATGCTACCCTGCGCGCCGAGAACCTACCGCCGGGTGCCACTTTCGCATGCGACACCATGCCAGCCAACCTCGACACCATTCCTGTGGTTATCGAGGCTGCTGCCGATGCGAAGGCAGAGGGTCGCCTGAGCCAATTCCGTGCGCGCCCATCTGATCCCAAACAACCAGAGTTCCCGTCGCAATTCAATCAGCAAGCCGACCTGATCATCGGGCCGCCTAACCAAACCCTCTATTGGAAATACGATCTTGAGGCAGAAGCGGTCGCCGTGGGTGACGAGGTGCCGTTCAAGATCACCGTGGTCGAGCCTAAGTGTCCCCTGGTGCAAAATGGTTCCATGCAATTGAGAATAATTGCCGAGCGCAAACCGGGCTTCACCGCCCCTATCAATGTCTACCCGCTCTTCAATCCGCCGGGCGTCTCCACGCAGGGTTCTAACACCATCCCTGAAAAAGGCACCGAAACAACCCTCACCATCAACGCTGCGCCTAATGCCCAAATTAAGGCATGGAAGACATCGATCATCGCCAACGCCACTGTGGCTGGAGGCCCCGCTTGGGTCTCAAGCCAACTGTTCACCCTGAATGTGGCCGCACCATTCTTCGCAATGGCCATGGAGCGTGGCGCGGTTGAGCAGGGCAAGGAAACCGAGATCCCTTGCAAGATCACCATCACGACCCCCATCACTACCCCTGGCAAGGTAAAGATAGTGGGTCTGCCGCCCAAGGTGATCGCTCCCGAACTCGACATCAAGGCCGATACCAAGGAGCTGGTTTTCAAGCTTCAGGTCGACAAGACTGCTCCAGCCGGCAAGCACGGCAACATTTTTTGTCAGGCCATCATGCAGGTGAACGGCGAACCGGTGGTCCACAATGTGGGCGGAACCGAGTTGCGCATCGATGTACCCATCCCGCCCAAGGTCACCGCGGCCGCGCCGGCTCCCATGCCTATGGGCAAGCCAGCACCGGCCCCGGTGGCACAGCCGATGGAAAAGCGGCTCACACGGCTCGAAAAGCTGCGTCTTGAGCAGGCCGAACGCGAAAAACAGGGGAAGTGACCTTGGGTCATCAACCCGAACCCGATTTTGGTCGATTTAGTGGAGAGGCTGATATGAGAAATCTTCTGAAGAGCCGTGTGCTCGCCTGGGCCTTGGTGGGTCTGGTGGCTGCAGCCGGTTCTAAGTTGATGGCACAGGCAAAACCGGCTGCGCCAGCACCCGTGGCGGCAGCCCCGGCCCCTGCAGCTCCAGCCACCCGTTACCTCACTAAGCTCGACATCCTGCCGCCACAGATCACGCTCAGCACCAAGCAGGCCAGGCAAGTGGTGGCAGTTCAAGCCACCTATTCCGATGGCATCACCGAGGATGTCACCAGCCAGGCCAAACCCCGCCTCAGCAATTCAGCAGTGGCCAGGTGGGAAAAAAATATCCTGTTGCCTGTCGCCGATGGCCAATGCGAGCTCATTGTCGAGCACGCCGGCCGCGCCGTCATGGCCCCGGTGGCTGTGACCAAGGCAGCCGAAGAGCGCCCCGTTAGCTTCCGCCTCGATGTGATGCCCATTTTCATGCGCGCAGGTTGCAACGCTGGTGGTTGCCACGGCGCAGCCCGCGGTAAAGATGGCTTCCGCCTCTCACTCTTTGGCTTCGACCCCGAAGGTGATCACTACCGCCTCACCCGAGAATTGAACGGTCGCCGGCTCAATATGGCCAGCACCCAGGAAAGCCTGCTGCTAGAAAAAGCGGCTGGTAAAGTGGCCCACACCGGGGGCGCTTGTTTTGCTGAAAATGATATGTATTGGAGCTCCATCGTCCGCTGGCTCGATGCCGACGCCCCCAACGATACCGCTACCATCGCTACCTGTGTGGGTGTGGATCTATATCCCAAAAACAGCGTTCTCAATGGCAAAGGGGCAGCCCAGCAAATGGTTGTGAAAGCCCGCTACTCCGATGGCAGCGAACGCGATGTCACCCATTTGGCCCTGTTCCTTTCCAGTAACGATGCCAGCGCCAAAATTGCCAAAGACGGTTTGGTAACCGCCGGTGAAAGGGGCGAGGCCTTTGTCATGGCTCGCTTCGCCACCTTCACAGTTGGCAGCCCGCTGATCGTCCTGCCCAAAGACTACCAGTTCAAATGGGATACCCAAACCGAGAACAACTACATCGACAAGCTGGTCAATGCCAAGCTCCAAAAGCTGCGCATCACCCCCAGCGGCACTTGCACCGATGAGGCCTTCCTCAGGCGTGTTTTCCTCGATGTCGTCGGCACCATGCCCACAGTTGAGGATTACCAGAAATTCATGGCCAACCCCTCGCCCAAAAAACGCGAGGAACTGGTTGACGAGCTTCTCACACGCAAGGAATTTGTGGAATTATGGGTTCTTAAATGGGCCGAACTGCTGCAGATTCGCAGTTCCAACCAAATGAGCTACAAGGCCACCCTGCTCTACTACAACTGGCTCCAAGACCGCATCGCCCGCAATGTCCCGGTCAACGAGTGGGTTATCGAGCTATTGGGCGCATCGGGCGGCACCTTCAAAAACCCCCCCACCAACTACTACCAGAACGAGACCGATATTCTGAAAGTGACAGAAAATGTCGCCCAGGTGTTCATGGGTATGCGCATCCAGTGTGCCCAGTGCCACAACCACCCGTTCGACCGCTGGACCATGGACGACTACTACGGCTTCGCCGCCTTCTTCTCACAAATCGGCCGTAAAGCTGCTGATGATCCCCGCGAAGTGGTGGTCTTCAATTCCGGCGGTGGCGATGTCCGCCATCCGGTGGGTGGCCGTGTCATGGCCCCCAAGTTCCTCGGCGGTGTCGCCCCTGATTTGACTGGCAAGGATCGTCGCCAAGCGATGTCCCAATGGCTAGCCTCAGCCGAAAACCCCTACTTTGGCACCAACTTGGCCAACATGGTTTGGGCCCATTTTCTGGGCAAGGGCATTGTCGATGAGGTGGACGATGTGCGTGTGAGCAACCCCGCCAGCAACCAGGAGTTGCTCGACGAGTTGGGCCGCAAGTTCACCGAATACAAATACGACTTCAAGAAGATGGTCAGGGACATCTGCAATTCGCGCGCCTACCAACGCGCCACAACGACCAACCCGTCGAACGAACTCGACACCCGAAACTTTAGCCATGCGGCTATCCGCCGCATCAAGGCAGAAAGCTTCCTGGATTGCATCACCCAGGTGACCACCACTCAGAACAAATTCCCCGGCCTGCCCACAGGCGCCCGCGCGGTGCAAATTGCCGACGGCACCGTCAGCAACTACTTCCTCACCACCTTCGGCCGCGCCACCCGCGAGACGGTCTGTGCCTGCGAGGTGCGCCTCGAGCCCACCTTGTCGCAATCGCTGCACCTGCTCAATGGCGAGACCACTGGCAACCGCATCAAGCAAGGCGATCTTGTGGGCAAATTGCTGGTAGCCAAGAAATCTCCCGAACAGATCCTCGAGGAGGTCTACATCCGCTGCATGGCCCGCAAGCCCACTCCCGAAGAGACGAACAGGATCATGGTCCTCGTTAATGCCGAGACTGACAAAAAGAAGGCTCTTGAAGATGCCTTCTGGGCCGTCCTGAACTCCCGCGAGTTCATGTTCAACCACTAAAAATTATCTTGCTGGTCCCTCAGGTTCGACAGGTTTGGGTTCGCCACCGCTTTTAGGCGGAGCACGGAGAGATGCGATGAATGCCCTGCTGTTGGTGACGCTGGTCCTGCCTGCGCAAAACGACAAAAAGGTCAATTTTCAGGACCATGTCTTACCCGTTCTTCAGGCGAAGTGCGCCAACTGCCATTCGCCAGACAAAAAGCGCGGCGGCTTGGTCGTAACCAATTTCACCAAACTCATGGAAGGCGGCAGCTCCGGGGCGGTGGTCAAGCCGGGCGATCCTGAAAAATCTTCACTTTTCACCACCGTGGCGCATAAAGCAGAGCCTTTTATGCCGCCAAACAGCCCCAAGATTCCCGATCCTGATATCGCTCTCATCGAAACTTGGATCTCGGCGGGTGCTCCCGAAAACTCCGGCAGCAAAACCATGGCTGCGGCTCCCAAGAAGGAAATCGGGCTCAAGTCGGTTCTTCGCGGCCGTCCGTCTGGACCGGCTCCAATGCCCTCCAAGCCTTTGGCCCAAGAGCCGGTACTCAAGTCTCGCCGTGCCAACCAAGTCACCGCCATCGCCTCCAACCCATGGAGTCCACTCGTTGCAGTCGGGGCCTACAAGCAGATTCTGCTTTACAACGGCGACACGCAAGAGCTTTTGGGGGTTGTTCCCTTTCCCGAAGGGCTGCCCACGGTCATCAAGTTCAGCCGTAATGGCGGCCTGCTGATGGTCGCAGGGGGCCGTGGTAGTGCCACGGGCAAAGTGACCTTATTCAACGTCACCACAGGGGAGCGTGTCACCACCGTGGGCGAAGAGACAGACACCGTTCTCGCCGCCGATATTAGCCCCGACCAATCCCTGATTGCGCTTGGTGGCCCCAGTAAAATGATTCGCGTCTACAACACTGCCGATGGCAAGCTCGCCTACGAAGTCAAAAAACATACCGACTGGATCACCAGCCTCGAGTTCAGCCCTGATGGGGTTCTCTTGGCAACGGGCGACCGCTCCAGCGGCCTGTTCGTCTGGGAAGCTCACAACGGACGCGAATACTTCACCTTGCGCGGTCACACCGCTAGCGTCACCGAGGTTTCCTGGAGACAAGATTCCAATATTCTCCTCAGTGGCTCCGAAGACACCACCCTGCGCCAGTGGGAAATGGAGAATGGCAATCAGGTTAAATCTTGGGCCGGACACCCCGGCGGCGTCTTGGGTGCCCGCTATGGCATGGATGGGCGCATCGTCTCGGCAGGCCGTGACCGCACCGTGAAATTGTGGGACGGAAGCGGCAACGCAGTGCGAACATTCGAGGCAATGCCCGATTTGGCTCTCCGTGCCTTACTCACCCACGATGGAGCCCGCGTCATCGGCACCGACTGGACGGGTCAAATTCGGGCATGGAATTCGGCCGACGGTACTTCAGGTGGTACTATGACCGCCAACCCCGGAACCTTGGCCGAACGCCTGCAATTGGCCGCCAAGGAACTCGAAGCCAAGCAGTCGGCTACAGCGCAGCTGGCCGTACAAGCCAAGCAGACCGAAGATGCCCTGAAACAGGCAACGGTCACTATCACCGAAGTTCAAGGGTTGCAAAAAACCCTTCCTGGTCAAATAGACCAGGCTAAAGCCAGCCAAGCCAAAGCCAAGGCTGCAAAAGACACCCTTGCTGCCTCCAAGGCTGCCTTGGAATCAGAGGCCAAAGGCAGGGACACTGTTTTGGCCGAACTACGCGCCATGACCACCCGCCTGAAAGATTTGGCCCAAAAAACCCCAGCTGACAAGGCCATGCCGCAGGCGGCTAATCGCGCTCAAGCCTTGGTGGCCCTAATTGAGCAGGAAATCACACCCACTGCGGTGAAACTGAAGGAACTGGAGCCTAAAATCGCCCTTGAGGCCAAATCCCAGGCTGATGCTGACGCCTTGGTCATTACCCTCACCACTCAAGTGGCAGGCTTGCCCAAGCGTTTAACCGATGCCCAAGCAAACCAAAAGGCATTGGGCGACCAACTCAAGGCCCGGCAAACTGCTGCCCAGCAGGCACAAGCTGATTTGCTGCGTATTCAAGGCATTGCCGAACGACTTAAGTCTCGCCAATCTACCGTTTCAACCCAGCCTGCCAAGTCGGCAGGGTCTTGAAAACAGGTAGTTAATCTTGTCCGGCTGGAGGCTCGCCTTCCAATAACCGATGAATTCTGGTACTTTTTCTTTTTGTACTGTGGTTATGTCTTGAGGTTTTGATCCAATGGGTGCTCGCCGCGATCGTTTTGATATGCGTATGGCCGATCAGGCTCTTTCGCGCAAAGTGAATGGCAAAATGAAGATCGCCGAGCGTGATCGTCGTTCCGCCCGCCTTGCTGACTTGCTTCACAAGGGAAAGTTTCCCTACACGCCCACCCTTCGCAGTTGGATCAGCCAAGTTGCAGGCAAGCCCTTCGCCCAGCTCGACGAGCAGGCCGTCAAGGCTCTGTTTGCCAAAAAAGCCTAGTTCAATCCATTAAATTAATTAAAAGCCCGGCCTTCTTTGGTCGGGTTTTTTTGTTTTTTTGACTCTGAATTTTGACTAACTCCCATGGTCTGGGCAGCAGGCTATCCGAATGGGAATCAGCGGAATCAAACGAAATATCTTGCGAATCGACCACTTACGGCTGGTGGCCATGCGATTGCACCGGTGGCAAACCCGCGTTAGGCCTTTGCTATCCCTCCAAAGCCGGCCCTCCCAAGCCTTCCGGTGCAGTTCCTGATGGGAGGCTGTCAGGCCCCGTTTCTCCATTTCGTGGGCGGTGCCGCATTTGCCTACCTCGGTTAGTTCCTCCCGACAAAAGACCCAGCGGTCCAGCAGCTCCTCGTCGGTGAGCGAGCCCAGCCAGTTGGTCAATTTTGCGGTGGGCTGTTCCGGTGCGGGAAACATGGACGAAATCCTCTCAAAACTGCCCAAAAATCCCTAAGGGGGAACCAAATGAAACTCCGCCCACTCCAAGATAGTGTCAAATTCAACACTTTTCCGATGGATTCCCGATAGGTTTTTGCCCTTGGGGTTTGAGTGCCGGGTTTTTGGAACATACGATAAGATTAGGCCTTCTAGCGAGGTTACTCGCCTGTTTGGCCTTGCCGGGAGGGGTCTTGGAATGATGCGCGCTAACGGTGAGCGAAATTGGACAAAACAGGATGCCGCTTGGGCCATGGTTGCCTTGTTGGCTTGGGCCATCGGCTTCACTGCCACACCTTCGGTTGCCCAGCAACCGGATGAAAAGCCCGCTACCGCAAAAAAAGACACCCCAAAATCCAAGCCAGTAAAAGATGCCGAAGCCAAGGAAGATGGCGACGACAAACCCGCCAAGCCTTCCAAAGACACCAAACCAAACAAAGACGATAAAGAAGATACTGAAAAAGGCGAAAAAGAAGCCAAGGGCGACCCCAAAGAAAAGGTAGGCCCTGCCCCCAAGATCACTAGCAGAAATCAAACCCTCGTGGGCAAGCCTGAGGATGTCCGTATCATTCAGTCGGGTGTGAAGCTAATCAACGACAACCTTCACGAGGCTTGGAAGGAAAACCGTGTTCAGCCCGCACCCTTTGTCGATGATTTCGAATTCATCCGCCGCGCCTCACTCGATATCATTGGTCGCGTAGCCACAGCCGATGAGATCAACAAATACCTCCGTCACCCAGCCCTCAGCCGCCGCCCCCAGATTATTGAGGACCTCCTCGCCCACGAAGATTATCCCAAGCATTGGGGGGTGATGTGGGCAAACTGGCTTCTGGGTCGTTCTGGCGTCTTTGGTCGGGGCACCTACCATGATGGCCTTACCGTTTGGCTCGAGGACCAGTTCGCCCAAAATCGCACCTACGACAAGCTGGTCACCGATTTGGTCACCGCCAAAGGCAAGAACACCGAAAGCCCCGCCGTCAATTTCATCCTCGCCCACATGGGCGAGATGGTGCCTCAGGCCAAACGCGATCAAGACGGCCAGTTTGAGATGGTGCCTATCACTTCACGCATCACGCGGCTGTTTCTGGGCATGCAGCTCCAGTGCGCCCAGTGCCATGACCATCCGTTCAACAACTCCGTCACGCAAAAACACTTCTGGGGCGTCAACGCTTTTCTGCGCCAGGTCGAACGCGAGGGCACGCCACCCGATGAAAGAATGCGCGCGATGACCTACCCTGCCCTCACCCTCAAGGAGAACACCAAAACCAATAGCGAGGGCCTGGTCTATTACGAGAAGCGCAACGGTGTCATTCTTCCCACCAAGGCCACCTTTCTCGATAGCCCCAAACCTTCCGCTTCAGCCTCCCAGGGCCGTCGCGAGATGCTGGCAAACTATGTGATAAGTCACGACAACTTTCCAAGGGCCTTGGTTAACAGGGTTTGGGCATCCTTTATGGGTGCCGGCTTTACCACCCCAATCGATGATTTCAACGACCAAAATGTGCCAAGCCTTCCCAAGCTGCTCGATGGATTGGCACTCGAATTCAAGCAATATGGCTTCGATCAAAAACGGCTCATCCGTTGGATCTGCAATAGCGATGTCTACCACCTGGCCTACACCGCAAACAAAACCAACGAGAAAGCCGAAACCAACGGCCTGTTCAGCCGCATGCAACTCAAAAGCATGAGCCCAGAGCAACTCTTCGAATCGCTCATGGTCGCCACACGGTCAGAAGCTGCAGAAACCAAGGATGGCAAGCGCCAACTCCGCACCACTTGGCTCGATAACCTCGTCAGCAGTTTCGGAGACGACGAAGGAAATGAGGTTAACTTCAACGGCACCGTGGTCCAGGCCTTGCTCATGATGAACGGCAACGAGATCAACACCGCTATCAGCCGCCCTGAAAAAGGCGCCGTGGCCCTGTCGGTTGCAAAAAACCGTGGAAACCCCCAGCGTGTCATCACTGATCTTTACCTTGCTGCCCTTGGTCGTCCTCCAAAACCGGCAGAGGTTGCCAATATCACCAAACGCATGGTCATGCGTGTCAAAGACAAGGACCAGCTTGCTCCCTACCAAGACCTGTTCTGGGCCTTGCTCAACAGCAACGAATTTTTGTTGAATCACTAAGCTGCTAAAGTCAGTGCAGTTGACAAATTTGGCCTAACCGGTGAATGCCTAACGGGCCCATTCACATCGCTCAAGGCGGTTGAATGGCCCGGCTTGGGCCGATACATGGGCACACAGTTCATCTTTAAAATCGATTATATTTTATCTGGTTAAAAATAAGCCTTATTGGCTAGCGTTTTCCAAGTCTGGTCGCCTCACCAGTGCGCCGCTCGATTTGCCAGCCCCCAGTTCCCAAACCCCGGGTGGCTCAATCGATTCACCTGGCAGTACTTGGCAGTGCAAATGCCGCGCCTTTGCCATCTTCAGCGCCGCATCCAGGCAACTGTCACACACAATGGAATAGGTTTTTAACTCGCGGGTTTCCCCATCAGACCAATGCGAGGCAACTTTCAAGCTGGCCTTGGCACCACAAGCCTGGCAATGGATCGTGTAAGGGGGCATCGCCATCCAGGGTTCCCCACAAAGAGGTTCCAGAACTACTGCTGTTTTAGGTCAATCCTGGTCATAGGGAGCAGGCTGGCCATTCACTTCGGCCAAGGCGTTCATTGCCGCGCGCTGTTCAGCTTCTTTTTTGTTGCGCCCCCAAGCGGGGCGATATTTCGTCTCGCCAATCACGGCGGCCACCTGAAAACACTTGCTATGGTCAGGGCCCTTGGCGTCCAGCAGCACATATTGCGGCGTCAGGCCCAGTTCACGCTGACCCTTTTCCTGAAGGATACTCTTGTAATTTCCGCCGGCAGTGTCAGCAGCCACCCGTTCAATTTCCGGACCCAGCAGTCGCATCACAAAGTTGCGTGCCGCATCGATGCCACCGTCCAGATAAATGGCCCCAATCAGCGATTCAAAAACATTTGCGAGCAAATTGGGCGATCCATGGGACTGCGCCGCGTTGAAGCCCTTCCCCAAAATGGTGAACCGCATCAGGTCGAGTTGCTCTGCCAACACCGCGCAAGTCCGTCGACTTACCACGGAGGATTTAACCCGGGTCAAGTCGCCTTCCTGATGGTCCGGGAAACGGTGGAATAAAGCCTCGCAGGCCAACATCCCCAAAATACTGTCGCCCAGAAATTCCAAACGCTCAAAGCTGGCCAGACGGTTTGTCGCGCTAGAAGCATGGGTTAGCGCAGACCGCAACAGCTCCAAACGGCTGAACTTGTGGCCGATAACTTCCTGACAAAGGGCTAGAAGGTCTTCCTCAACCTTGAGTGTGGCTTCGGGTTTTTTGACAGGTTTTTTTGCCATCTTCCAAGAACCTTTTGACCCCGGCGGAGAATGAGCGGGGCTTCATTTATAGACTAGTTGATCTTAATTAATGCACGCCTTCTGTCAAGAAAAACCAACGTCTCCCGCGAACCCAAACACATTCAGGCCCGTAATGAATGAAGTAATTCCGGACACCCATAAAACCTTGGGGGCGGGGAGGGTCTCTCCGCTGCCGCGGCATCACCGTGGCCGGGTTCCGACCCATCACGGGTGTCCGTTAGCATTCCCAATTGGAAGGAGCCTTTCCATGAAGGCTGTTGTTGGACTCGCCGGAGCGGGACTGATTGCTTTGGGTTTCGCTGGTTTTGTTGGTACAGGCGTCGTATTGCCTGGTTCCACAAGGGCTCAGGTTGCCGCTGTACCAACTGATTCAGCCGGCCAAAAGCCAGTGCGCGATCTGGTCAGTTACCGTGATGTCGTCAAAAAGGTGCTGCCTGCAGTTGTGAGCATCGAATCCCGGGGAAAACCTTTAGCCAATAAAATGATGCGTCGAGGTGGCGGCATGGCGCCAGCCCCATTCTTCGATGACCCAAGGCTGCCAGACGAAATGCGTCGCCAGCTCGAACGTATGATGCCCGACTTGCAACCGGGCGCACCGGGCCGCGGTGGGCGTGACAAACAGGAAAACGAAGAGCAAATTCCAGGTGAGGGCGGGCCATCCGTCATGGGCTCCGGCTCAGGCGTGATTGTCGATGCCAAAGGGCTTGTTCTTACCAATGCTCATGTTGTTGAGGGTGCCTCCGAGGTGATGGTGGTGCTCGAAGACGGGCGGCGGGTTGTCTCAAAAGACATCAAGGCCGACCCAAAAACGGATCTGGCAATTGTTCGACTCGATGTTGCCAAGGGCCCTTACCCCCATGTTTCGCTGGGCAATAGCGACCAGATGGAAATTGGCGATCGGGTTTTGGCTGTCGGTGCACCCTTTGGAATGGCCGGAACTGTTACCCACGGCATCATCTCTGCCAAAAACCGCGGCATCGATGTGAATATGTATGAGGACTTCCTACAGACCGATGCAGCAATCAACCCGGGCAATTCCGGTGGCCCTCTCGTCAATGTCGATGGTCAGGTCATAGGCATTAACAGTGCCATCCGTAGTCGCTCTGGAGGGTTTCAGGGAATTGGCCTCGCCATTCCAAGCAACCTAGCCAGCTCCGTGAAGGAGCAACTTGTCAAGAACGGCACGGTTCGGCGCGGCTACATGGGTGTTGCCATCCAAACCGTGAAAGATCCTGACTTGGCAGCCAAACTCGGCCTGAAGGATAATGCCGGGGCCTTGGTAACCTCAGTCATGCCAAATGCCCCGGCGGCAAAGGCTGGCCTTCAGGCGGGGGATGTCATCCTGTCGGTAGGTGGCTCCACAGTTCGCGACAGCAAGACTCTTCAATGGGCAATCGCTCATTCCAGCCCTGGCGCTGAGGTGCCAATGGCTGTTGTTCGCGATGGTAAAAATCTCACCTTGGCCGTCAAGGTGGACGAGCAACCTGCCAACTACGGTGTGGTGCGCGGTGGCCAGCCCAGCGAAGAAGAGGAGCCTGCTCCCCAAGAGGCAAAGCCTTCTCCCTTGGGCTTCACAGTCACCGAACTGTCGGCCACTAATGCCAAGCGCTTTGGGTTCTCCCAAGGAACCCCGGGTGTTTTGGTCAGCAAGGTCCTACCCACTTCCCCAGCCGCTGTGGCAGGTGTCCGTCCTGGCCTACTGCTCACCCATATCGAACGCAAGCCGGTGGCTGACACCGATTCTTTCGACAAGGTTGTGGCAAGTCTTGCCAAGGGCCAACAGGTTCTGCTTCAACTGCGCACCCCCGAAGGCAATGGCGTCTTCATGGTAGTCAAACTGCCAAACTAAACCCGCCTGTGGGTTAATCCAACAGCCGGGGGCCCTAGGGCCCCCGGCTGTATTTTTGGCCAGTCTCGTTACTTTCAGGAGAGGGTTCCAAACAAAAAAGCCAGATTTTGCAACTTGCCTCCACCTTGTCGCCTGATTTCCCCTACCAATAAAGAGGAGAGGAAGAATTTTTCCAAGCGGGGCAATAAGCGTGGCCATGGGTGTGAAGCATTCAAATCATTGGGAAATGGCCATTGCGGTCGAGCGTGCCCGGCTATTGGCACACCCGGTTTATCAGTCCCTTGCCGGCCCAGCCGAGGTGATCACTTTCTTGCAGCATCATGTTTGGGCTGTGTGGGATTTCATGAGCTTGCTCAAGGCGCTCCAAAGACGACTCACCGGGATTTCGTTACCCTGGATGCCGCCTACCAACTCTTTTGCAGCCCGGTTGATCAACGAGATCGTTCTGGGTGAAGAAACCGATGCAGATGGCGAGGGCGGCCACCTAAGCCATTTTGAGCTTTATTTGCGAGCGATGGTTCAAGCCGGGGCCAATGTGGGGCCAATTGAGCGTTTTATGGCCCGTTTGACCAACGGAATGAATTGGGCCGATGCGCTGCAGGCTGGAGAATCCGAGATCCCACAAGCTGCGTGTGGTTTTGTCGCCCACCACCTTCGCCTGGCCGAATCTGGCAGTCTTGCGGCGGTGGCCGGTGCCTTCACCTTAGCCCGCGAGGGTGTGATCCCCGACATGTTCAATCGAGTGCTAATTGAGTTGGGCGATAAAATGCCCGACCGCTTCGGCCGCTTTGCCTTCTACCTGCGCCGCCATATCGAGATCGATGGCGACGAACACGGCCCCGCCGCCGCCAAATTACTGGATTATGTCACAGCAGGCAGCCAATCCGCCGCTGACGAGGCGATCGAGGCAGCGGCTGTTAGCCTGCGCCTACGCGGTAACCTCTACGATGCAGTTCTAGCTGCCTTGTAGCACAGATAATTCATCAAGCCGCCCTCAAGCAAAACCAGCTAACCCCTTCCGAAAAATGGATTTTGGGGTATACTCACAAAGTTGTTTCAGCCGGAGAGGTGGCAGAGCGGCTGAATGCGTCGGTCTCGAAAACCGAAATACCGGCAACGGTATCAAGGGTTCAAATCCCTTCCTCTCCGCTTAAAAGCCACTTGCTTTTCAATGCAAGTGGCTTTTCTCATTAAACTCAGGGCGATACAGGTTTTGGCAAAAGCAATATTTTGCTATATTTTTGGTTGCCGACGCTAATTTTTTTGCCGGATTTCTCGCTCAAAAAATGATCATTGCCTGGATCCCTTAAACCAGGCACCGCTATTGCGGTTTGGGGATGCTTATAAGGTAGTGATTAAGGATATTAACCCGCCCTGGCTTCACCGCTAAGCTTTTGGCCAGCTTTCCAGCAGCGTGGCCTTACCACTTTTTTCGCCAATCCAACGCACTCAAAACCACGAATCACCCACCATGTAAGATCGAACTCGTACCAAAAGTGCCCATGCGATGCTGACGTCTGCTCTGCATGATGGTTGTTATGCCAACCTTCACCATGTGAAATCAAGTTAATCAGCCAATTGTTGCGGCTGTTATCATCGGTTTTATAGTTTCGATAGCCCCATAGGTGCGAGATGGAATTGATGGCCCATGTACTATGCAAAACGAAAACCGTTCGTACAAAAACGCCCCAAACCAGTAGGCTGAAACCCATTTGGGTTGCACCTTCCAAAGTTCCTGTGGTGAACCAGCCAATGGCGTACCCCGCAGCCAAAAACAACAGGGCATGCACGAAATAAACAAAGAGCCATAACGAATTGCGTTCAAGCTTCAAATAGAACGGATCCCGCAATAAATCACGAACATAGCACTCGAAATTAGTTACCTTGTTAAACTGGCGATTGCGCACAAAAATCCAACCAATGTGCCCCCAGTAAAAACTGACAAGTGGCGAATGTGGATCTGGCTGCTCATCGGAATCCTTGTGGTGCAAACGATGAATGGCCACCCAGCGGGCAGGCGAATCTTGCAGAGTACAAACCCCCAGCAGCGCCAAAGTGTGTTCAAACCACTTTGGGCAGCTAAAACCACGATGCGTCAGTAAACGGTGATAGCCAATGTTTATTCCCATCATCGCAAAAACAAAAATCCCGGCAATACCCACAATCAAGCCCGTCAAACTATAAAACCACGAGTTAATGGCCAAAAGTGCTAAAATGTGCACCAAGGCTAGGGCGAAAACATACCGCTTATCAAATTTAACAGGTTGCGCTGCCTCAGGAATTTCCAGATGACCCTTTTGGCTTTCCGCTTTCGCAGCCATTGCTGCATGTTCAAAAGCAATGGTTTCATAAAGAACCGGACTATGCGGCGTGCCAGAATCATTATTCATCCAGGTCATAGCTCCATATTGCGAAATGAGCGCATTCAAAAACTTGAGAATGACCAAATTAGGGCCTTGTTTGCCTAACCCGAGGCAACCAAAAACCAATATCCAATCAAAATTTCGCCGGTTGGATGCAAGTCACTTAATTTAACGCAAAATTATAAGGAAACAACAAAAAGTTGCAGCAAAATCACTGTATAAGTGTGCAAGTTCAGGCTCCTAACCGGTTACAACACTTTAAGTTCACGGGATTACCAGTTATTTGTTCACCAAAGAATCATCAATTTTGGGTTTGTTGCACCCAGCAATAACCGCGAGAAAATGTTGAAACATATGGATTTACTTGCCAATAAGCATATTTAGTTGTTGGCTGGTAAATATCCCAAGCGGTGATCTAGTTTTCAGCTTGCCCCCTAGAAACTGCAAAAAAGCACCTCGTAGTCTTCTGGCCTAAAATGGCGTCTATCATTCATCATTGGAAAATCCAGCTTTTCCTTATCCTTTTTACAGCCATTGCTTAAGCAGGTCTTCATTTGAGCATGCACAGGAAATAACTTGTTCTCTAGCAAACAAATGTTGCCAAACCAACTCTAACCAAGGCCGAAATCGTCCAACCACTCGAATCCTGATCACCCATCCGGTAAGATTTAATATTCAGCCACTTTTGCATTCAGTCACCAAAGAGGCTAAAATGCTTCCCAAATGTTGTCTTGTGCTGCTTGGGTCAGTTTTAGTTCCCAGCTTGGTACTCGCAGAACAACAAATAACGCCACCGGTAAAAAAATTGCCAATGCCAGGCGTGGTTTTTTCCGTATCCAATCATACTGCTTTTCTGATGGAAGCTAAAAAGAACCAAGGACAGCCCAAGCCGTGGGTCTTGTATGCCCCTACCCTCCCCAATCTCCCTGGCCCCGAAGAACAGTGGATGTTCGAGCGGTTCCTTCAGGCAGGTATTTCCATCGCCGGGATCGATGTGGGCGAATCGTACGGCAATACCTCCGGCCGTAAACTCTACTCTGCCCTCTATGACGAAATGACCACCAAGCGAGGGTTCGCAAAAAAAACAGTGCTGTTGGGCCGCAGTCGGGGCGGCTTGATGGCTCTGTCCTGGGCTGCAAACAATCCTGAAAAAGTTGCAGGGTTTGCGGGTATCTACCCAGTTTGCAGCATCGCTAGCTACCCGGGTTTGGCCGAAGCAGCAAAGGCCTATGGCCTAAATGCCCAAGAACTTGAAAAACGCCTTGCCGAATTCGACCCGGTGGACCGACTCGCCGCTATGGCCAAGGCCAAAGTTCCACTCTTTGCTATTCATGGCGACATAGATTATGTGGTGCCACTGAATGCCAACTCCGCCATGGTTAAAACCCGCTACCAGGCGATGGGTGGCACCATGGATTTACTAGTACCAAAGGGCCAAGGTCATTCCATGTGGGAAGGCTTTTTTCAGTCCCAAGAACTGGTTGATTTTGTGTTAAAAAACGCAAAAATTTCATATAAATAACTATCAGAATTCAAAAAGCCAATTTCCTAAAAAACCTTGCCCTAAACCCTATGAACAGCCAACCGTATGGTTCGCCTGACCGTCATTGGCCACCCCGCCTCAATGCCTGGTGGTTTTACGCGTTGCATGGGCATCGTCAAAGGGAACTGCGCCGCCAGCAAATGACTTTGCTCGAGTTCGAAGGGCTACACCATCTGGCCCAAGCTGGCCGGAAGGGCCTTGGGGTACTCATCACACCCAACCATTCCTTCCACTGGGATTCTTATTGTCTTTTGGAAGCGGCCCAGCGCCTGCGACTGCCTTTTTACACGATGACCGCTTGGCAAGTCTTTGCCCAAAGCAGTTGGTTTGAGAGCATGTCTCTGCAACGCTGTGGCTGTTTTAGTGTCGATCGTGAAGGAGCCGACCTGCGGTCGCTGCGAACGGCTATTGATATTCTGGTTGAGCGGGCCCAACCGCTGGTTATATTTCCCGAGGGTGATATTTTTCATACCAATGACTGGGTCACGCCACTACGCGACGGGGCCGCTTTCATTGCATTGCTGGCTGCAAAAAAAGCTAAACGCCCGGTAGTCATCATCCCCACGGCCATCAAGCGCTGGTATTTGACCGACCCTGCGCCCAGCTTGCTGCAAACCATGTCAAAACTGGAAAAGCGGCTGTTTGGCAAACCCAATACTGGCTCAAACTTGCTGCAAAGGTTGCTGCTATTGGCTCAAGGCCTTATGGGGCTAAAAGAACTGCAATATCTGGGCGAAACCAGATCGGGCACTCTGGCATCGCGGATGGAATTTTTGGCCAGACAACTCACCTGCCAACTAGAAGTAAAGTATAGCCTTAAGGTAAGCCAGATAAGTCTGCCCGACCGCTTCGTGTCCATGCGGCGGCAAATTGTGAAGCAAAAGACCAATACATCCTCAGTCTGCTCCTCGACAGATGCCGCCTTGGATGATCTTTTTCTGGTATCACAGCTCTATAGTTATAGGGGCGATTACCTATGTCAGCATCCATCTTGGGAACGCATGGCCGAAACACTGGACAAACTCGAAGAAGATTTTCTGGGGGCTACTTACCCCACCGTGCGAGGGCCCAAACGGGTGATAGTCCGTTTTGGTGAGCCCATCCGGTTGCCATCTGTCCGTACCGATTGCATGCCAACCGCTCTGCAATTGATCACTCAAATCCAGACACAAATCCAGCAAGAACTCAATCAGCTCAATTCGCTCTACCCCAGCGGTGGCTTTTACCCGGCCAGCTCGCTTGATAATTGAACACAATAAGTAAACGGGAAAAACTGCATGTTCAAACTCGATAAAATTTCCAAATCGTTTGATGGTACCCAAGTCCTCAAACCCTGCTCACTCGAATTCAAGACAGGAGAAACTTCGGTGCTGATCGGCCCCAGCGGCTGCGGCAAAAGTACGCTTCTCAGGCTCCTTGCCGGGCTTATCCAACCCGATTCAGGAACGGTTTTTTTTGAAAACCAGCCTCTCAGTCCAGCCAGCCTTATATTTCAGCGTCGTCGCATGGGCTATGTTATTCAGGAAGGGGGCCTGTTTCCGCACCTCACCGCCCTTGGCAATATCACCCTGCTGGCCAGCCGTTTGGGCATGACGCCAATAGATGTGGCCAAACGGGTCGAATATCTAGCCAGCCTCACACGCTTGCCTATGGAACTGCTCAACCGTTACCCCGGCCAGCTATCGGGGGGCCAGCGACAGCGGGTTGGAATCATGCGGGCCCTCATGCTTGATCCGCCAGTGCTGTTACTCGATGAACCAATGGGGGCACTTGATCCCCTGGTCCGTTACGACCTGCAAGAGGACTTGCGCGCAATTATCCGCAGCCTGAAAAAAACCGCCATACTGGTAACCCACGACATGGGCGAAGCCAGTTTCTTTGGCGACAGGTTGCTACTTCTCAATGTTGGTGAAATAGTTCAAGAGGGGAACCTCGATGATTTTATTACCAAACCTTCAAGCCCCTATGTGACCCGCTTTATCAATGCCCAGCGCATGCCACACTTAATTGCCCGCACTCCAGGGGAGGTCTGCCAATGATCTCCCTCCTCCTACCCTCGTGGCCAAAAACCCTGGCTATATGCCTCGCCTTCTTTTTTTGCCTGGTGGCAAAGCCAGCAAGAGCCGCCGAGCCGCCAGGTGTGGCCATTGGTTCCAAATCGTTCACCGAGTCAGTGATACTGGGTGAAATTCTCAGCCAACTGGCAAGGCAAACCGGGGCCGTGGTCAGTCACCGTGCCGAGTTGGGTGGCACCCGCATTCTTTGGGAAGCACTCAAAAAGGGCGATATCGATGCCTATGTCGACTACACCGGCACCATTCGGGATGAGCTTCTCGCGGGTGAACTGCCAGCTTCTTCCCCAGTAGCAAATAACAAATCGAACGATTTCCCGCAATTGCGTGCAGGTTTGCAAAAACACCAGATACATCTTTCCATGCCCTTGGGTTTTAATAACACCTACGCACTGGGTATGCGCGAAACCTTGGCCGCCAAGCTGAATATTAAAACTATCAGCGATCTTCAAAAACAACCTGGCTTGGCCCTGGGGCTCAGCGAAGAGTTTGTCGAACGCAAAGATGGCTGGCGGCAACTGGCCAGCCATTACCGCTTGCCCCAAAAGAACATGCGCACCATGAATCACACCTTGGCATACCAGGGCCTAGTCAATGATTCCATTCAAATAACCGATTTATACACCACCGATGCCGAAATCCCTTTTTATCAGCTTCGCGTGCTGGAAGATGACTTGGCATTCTTCCCGTCTTACCAAGCCGTTTTGCTCATCCGGGCCGATCTATTTCAAAGGGCCCCACTAGCAGCCGAAGCATTACTGCGATTGGAAGGAAAACTAACCTCCACCGCCATTGCAGCCCTGTCTGCCCGGGTGAAGCTCGAAAAAATATCCGAGACCGTGGTGGCAGCCCAATGGTTGCGGCAAAATCTGGAACCAACCCTGTTGGTCCCGGACGATGATCAGTCGGCAAGGCAGCGTCGTTTGCTCCAGCGCTTGGGGCAGGCAACGGTTGAACACCTTTTCTTGGTGGTGGTCTCGTTGCTGGCTGCAATTCTTGTGGCAGTTCCCTTAGGAATTTACGCTGCCCGTCACGATCGCATGGGGCAGATTGTGCTGGCTATGGTGGGCATAGTGCAAACCCTGCCCTCGCTGGCCTTGCTGGTTTTCATGATCCCTTTCTTTGGCCTGGGGCCCACCTCGGCCATAGTGGCTCTTTTTTGTTATAGCCTGTTGCCAATTGTTCGCAATACTTACAGCGGCCTGCGTCAAATTCCCCCTACCACATGCGAATCTGCCGAGGTGCTTGGCCTTTCTGCATGGGACAAGCTACGTTTGGTCGAATTCCCTCTCGCTCTGCCCCTGGTGCTTTCAGGCATAAAAACTGCAGCAGTGATCAATGTGGGAACCGCTACCATTGGTGCCTTGGTGGGTGCCGGCGGCTATGGTTCGGTCATACTCACTGGCATACGGTTACTCGATATTCCGCTCATCCTGCAAGGAGCCATTCCGGCGGCCCTGATGGCGCTTTTGGCCCAGTACCTGTTTGGTTGGATCGAAAAACTGCTTGTATCACCCGGATTAAGATTGAACCGATAACAGCGCCGCCTAGTGGCCTTGGCATGGCATGCGGCTTAACTAAAAAAGCAACCCGTGAGAAGCGAATGGCTTTGTTTTGAAAACAGGGCTTTATTTGCCAATCGGCCATAATTCTTTATTTGCAAAAGCCTTGCGATGAATGCCAAAGAGCACACTCTCCCATCCGAAAATATTCCAAAAAAAGCTCTCGTAACGATTCATACTAGGTAGACAAAATCAAAGAAAGGAATGGGGCAACCGATCCAGACGCCTGCTTGGCCAACAGGCGTCTCGTCGGCCAATTCTAAATTTGGTCCCCCGGTTCTTTGACAACTTGGTGAGTAAAAGCACTCTTTGGTCTTTGCCGGTGCTAAGAATGGGGCAACGTTGGGCGAAAAGCACGTAGGTGAGTGCCAAAAAGGCACGGCCCTATGGCGCCATGTGTTTGGCAGTCTAGCCCGTTACTAAAACTGGCCGTCCTTACCCAATTGATAAAAGTAATGGTCTACTTTTTCTTGGTTGGCAAGCAGCCAGTCAATCGAGGGCTCGCCACGCATCGCCTTGCGGATCACCTTGCTGGTGGCCTCACGGTTCACTTGGAACAGCGCCTCATGGTCGACTTTGCCTGCGGGCACTTTCAAAATATTCGGATCCAGCCAGACCGAATAGATGATGCCAAGCTTTTCCGCCATGGCCTTTGGAATGTCCCCCGCTCGCACCGCATCCAGCACTCCATGGGCGATACCAGCCTGCACGGTGCCCATCAAAATGTTGGTGTAACGGCTGTTGGTGACGGTGACTTTGCTCACCATCAGCGTTGCGGGTTTCACTTGGGCATCCGAGTTCAGGATGGCGAACACCTTGGTGTGGCCCTGCACCTGGCTGCCCACAAGCGTGGCCATCGCTGTGCCAACCGGCCCATCCAGCTCGCCAATGACAATCTCAGGCTCAGCACACAAGTAGTCCAGCTCCCCCTCCACCAAGGCCTCGGCTGTGCGCATGCCAATTCGCCCAAGCTTGGTGACTTTCTTGGCGGGTTTTCGTTTCTTATCCTTGGCCATCGGATACTCCTACTTAAAAGACTGCGGGGCCTTGTGGCCCCGCGAGTTGGTTAATTCTTGATCTCGTTGAGTAGTTCCGAGACAGCCTTTTCAAGCTCGTCTTCGCGCACATGCTTGTAGCGGATCACTCCCTTGCTATCGATCACATAAATCGACGGGAAAAAGCGCACATTCCATTTGCGTAACATACTGTCAGGGTCGTTGCCAGCGAACCAGTGTGTCCAGGGCATCGGTTCTTTTTTCAGGAATTCCTTCACAGTCTCGGGCTTCTCGTCGCCGCTGACAGAGACAAGGACAAATGGCTTGCCTTTGAACTTCTCCACCATCTTCCGCTCATGGGGAATCATGGCTTTGCAAGGCCCGCACCAGGTGGCCCAAATGTCCAGTACCACCACCTTGCCTTTGTGGTCACTTAGTTTCACACCCTTGCCGTCCAGGTCTTTGGCGGTGGCATCGGGTGCCAACTTGCCAACGCTAAGGCTCGAAAGTGCTGCCGCCGCTTCACCCAGACTGTTGCCGTCCAGGTCCTTTTCTTTGGCATAGTCTTTCAAAACACGGGCAAAGGCCGCATCGGCTTTGGTCGACGCTTCTTTCTTCTTGTCAGCAGGCACACCGGCGTTTTCAGCAAGGTCGTTGTAAAAAGTGGCCAATGCCATGGCTGCCTGGCCCTTCACCGAGATGTTGGTCGAATCTTTTTCAATCCGCTCCAGCATCTTCTCGGGGTCGGCCATCGCTCCTCCTGCCAGCATTTGGCAGAAGATTCCCAGCCGGTCACTTTCTTTGTGGTGGGTGAAAAGCAGGTCCACTGCCTGGTTTTGCGTTTTGTTGTCGTCGATCTGGCTGGACAACCCAATCGCGCCCATGAAGCACTCAAAAGCAACCGGGTCGGTCGGTTTGTCCATGCCTAGCTTGATTAGCTTGGCCGGGTAAGGCCCAAGAATTTCAAGGGCGATCTTCTTGGCATCTTCGGGGTTCTTCGCCGACTTCATGGCTGGAATCAGCTTTTCCATCTGCACCTTTTGCAGATCCATGAAAATGGTAGTCATCGCTTTGGCCCGCTCGGGGTCAAGCTTGGGCTGGGCCGCCGGTTTTTCTTGCGCAGGAAAAGCCGCCAAAAGGCAGGTCAAAAGCAGGTTTGCAAACATCAGTAATCTCCTGATTGAACCCGTTCCAAAAAACCTGACTATTTAATGCCCGACAGGTTAGGCCAAAATTTCCATTCAACGCCAGATGAGATGGCTGCTTGAGCCACTCCACCTGGTTAGGCCACTGCCGCCTGAAGGATGGGCAGGAATTTCTTCGCATCTAGACTGGCACCACCTACCAGGCCGCCATCCACATCGGGTTGCGACAGGATTTCTTTGGCGTTTTCGGCAGTCAGGCTACCGCCGTACTGGATGATCATCTTGTCTGCGGCCGCTTTGCCAAAATGCTTGGCCAATTCAATGCGGATAAAGGCGTGAGCTTCCTGAGCTTGGCCCGGTGTGGCGTTCACACCAGTCCCGATAGCCCATACGGGTTCATAAGCGATCACTAGCTTGTCCAAGGCTTCAACAGGCAGACCGCCAAGTGCCCCAACAATTTGCCCAGCCAGCACCGCAAACGTCTTTTCTGCCTGACGCTCGGTCAATGTCTCGCCCAGGCAAAGAATCACTTCGAGCCCTGCGGCTTGCGCTACCAACAGCTTCGCCTTGATCTGGGAATCGGTCTCGCCCATTTTGTGACGGCGTTCCGAGTGGCCAAGGATCACAAGGCCACAACAAATGTCCTTCAACATGGTCGCTGCCACCTCGCCGGTAAAAGCACCTGGCTTTTCCATGTAGCAATTTTGCGCCCCAAGCTCCACCTTCGAACCCTTGATGGCCTCGGCTATTGCGGAAATGTAGGGAAATGGTGGGCACACCGCCGTGCGCAGCTTGCCCGAGGCAAGGCCAGCACTAATCGCCCCGTCTGCCGCTATCCCACCCACCAAGGATTTGGCCAATGCCAGACCGCTTGCCAGGTCGGTGTTCATTTTCCAGTTACCGGCCACAAATTTTCCGCGCATCAAATCTCTCCAAAAAAGGTGCTAGTCAATCAGCAGGCCCTGGGTTCAGGCTGCCGTGGTGGTGTTAAAACTGCGGCCCATCAGGCTGGCCAGCTCGCGCAGTTGTTTCATCAATGCGGCAAATTGTGGTGGCCTCAATGCCTGAGGCCCATCCGAAAATGCTTTTTCAGGAGCACTGTGCACCTCAACATGCACACCGTCCGCGCCGGCTGCAAGCGCCGCGCGGGACATGGCCGGAATCAGGTCTGGGCGCCCTGTTGCGTGGCTGGGGTCGGCAATGATCGGCAAATGACTTTGGCCCTGAACATTTGGAATGGCCGCCAAGTCAATCATGTTCCTTGTGCTGTCTTCAAATGTTCGTACGCCACGCTCGCACAGAACCACATTCAGGTTCCCCTCGCTCAGCACATACTCGGCTGAAAGCAGCAGGTCTTTCACCGTGGCCGACATGCCCCGCTTCAGCAGCACCGGCTTGCGGCACATGCCCACTTCGCGCAGCAGATCAAAGTTCTGCATGTTCCGCGCGCCAATTTGGAACATGTCCGAATACTTTTCCACCAAGGCTACCTGACGGGGGTCCATCACCTCGGTGACCACTGGCATTCCAAGGGAGTGGCCCACATCCCGCAAAATGCGCAGGCCAGGCTCGCCCATCCCTTGAAAACTGTAAGGGCTAGTCCGTGGCTTGAACGCACCACCGCGAAGGATATTGGCGCCCGAGGCGTGAACGGTCTTCGCAATCTCGGTCAGGATTTCCTCACCCTCAATCGCACACGGCCCGGCTATCATCGCCAGATGCCCGCCACCGATCTTCACCACTGGCCCGTGGTCCCCTGCCTTCACCTCAACCACGGTGTCCCCAGGGTGCATCTGGCGGCTGGCAAGTTTGAATGGCTTCAAAATGGGCAGAACCTTCTCCACGCCAGGCATCGCCAGCAGTGGCTCGGTTTGCAGCTTCTCCTCATCGCCTATCACGCCGATGATGGTTCGCTCTTCACCGTCGCTACGGTGGGAGCGCAGCCCAAGTTCCTTGATGCGACCCAAAATGTCGTCAATCTGTTGCGGGGTAGCCGTGGCTTCAAGAACAATAATCATGGGCGTTTCCAGAGTGAACCCGCAGGTTGGGCGGGCTGAAGAAATTCAGGCGGGAAGGGGAGAAATTGGATAGGAACCAAGGATGCGCATTTCCTTGGCCGTGTCAGCAAGAGTCTTCAAGGCTTTCGCCACCTTGGGATCTTCTTGGTGACCTTCAAGGTCTGCGAAGAAAAGGTACTCAAGTTTTTCCGTACGGCCAGCGCGGGCCGGGAAGGACTCAATCCAGCTCAAATTGATTTTGCCACTCTTGAATATGTCCAGAGCGTCAACAAGGGCGCCAGGCGTGTTCGAAACCTTGAATACCACACTGGTTTTATCATGCCCGGTCCTGGCGCATTTGTGTCGGCCAATCACAGCGAAACGGGTTTCGTTGTCCGGGTAGTCCTCGATGTCTGAAAACAACAAACGCAAACCATGTCGTGTCGCCGCCTGACGGCTGGCAACTGCCGCGGCTCCCGGCTCACGCTGGGCCAATTCGGCCGCTGTGGCCGTGCTCGAAACCTCAATCTGCTTGGCGTGCGGCACATTCTTGCTTAGCCAGTTCCGGCATTGGGATAAAGCCTGCGGCTTGCTGTATATCCGCCGAATATCCTGTTGGTCGCATAAGGCCATCAGGTGATGATGCACCTGCAGCCGAACCTCGCTGCAAATTGTCAATTGCGGCATGGTCACGAACATGTCCAAGGTGTCGGCAACCCGGCCATCTGTCGAGTTTTCCACAGGCACCACGCCAAAGTCGCAGTGGCCACGGTTCACTTCTTCGAAAACCGTCGCAATGCTTCCAACACCAACCAAGTCCACTGCCTGGCCAAATCGCTCGATTGCGGCCAAATGGCTGAAGGAAAACTCAGGCCCCAAATAAGCCACCTTCAAAACCTTTTGCAGCGCACGGGAACCAGACATGATTTCACGGAAAATGGCCCGCACAGTCGTTGAATCAAGTGGACCACCAGATTCCTGGTGCATCTCAAGGACATGCTTGAGAACCTGCTCCTCGCGTGCGGGTGAAAAAACTTCCTCACCTGACGCAGTCTTCAGACGGCCAATCTCCCCCGCATGGGCAGCACGCTCATTCACCAGCTTGATGATCTGCTGGTCAAGCTTGTCAATCTTGTCCCGAACCACTTTCAGTTGGGCCAATGACTTGGCCCCACCGCTGGGGGGTACAGAAGCCGCCGCGGCCGGTTCGTTTTTCTTGGCCATGATAGTGCCAGCCCAAGCCTCTAGGATGATGACTGCTTGAAGAAAAGTACAAACTAATAGCTTTTTTTATAGAAAAAACCCTGATTCCAGTCAAACTCTACCTCTCAAACTAGGCACCAAAACACACGGCTGTTTTAAAAAGTTTTACCGCCCATCCGGCTTTGCTGTCGGTTTTGTAAAGCCTTTTCCGTAAAGGGTTTAACCATGTTGGCCATCGCCTCCATCTTGCTTATCTTTGTCCAAACTGCCCAGATGCAGTCTGATGTTGATTTAAGGCTAGAGATAGAAAAAGAAATAAAGAATTTTCCCGGCAAAGTCTGGATCTCAGCCTGCAACCTGAATAAAGGCATTACCTTCAACCTAGCAGGCGATGAGAGAGTGCGAACTGCCAGCACCATCAAGCTACCCATCTTGGTGGCACTTCATGGGGAGGTGAAGGAAGGGCGACTAAGCTGGGAAGAAAAACTGGTAGTCACCAAGAAGACCCGGGCACAAGGTGCCGGTATTCTGCTGGAAATGGACGATGGCCATTCCCTAACCTTGCGAGAAGCCTCCAAGCTCATGGTGGTGGTGAGTGACAACATCGCCACCAATCTCATTCTCGAAAGATTGGGTATCGATAAGGTCAATGCATGGATGGATAAGCTGCAACTGCCCAAAACCAAGTCACTGGCCTGGATCGGCGGTGAGGTTGTCAGCAAGGCCCGCTCAGCTGATTGGAACAAGAGGGCAGATGGCAGCACCTATGGCATAGGCGTCACAACTCCCAATGAGATGGTGAACCTACTTACCAGCCTGGCCCAAGGTGAAATCATCAGCCCCGAAGATAGTAAACAGATTTTGGCCCTCATGGGGCGCCAGCAATACAAGGACGGCATCGGTCGTAACATGCGGGGCGCCAGCGTTGCCAACAAACCCGGAGCCCTCGACCGCTTGCGTAGCGATGTGGGCATCATCACGGTGGGGAAGGAAAAATTCGCCCTCGCAATCACGCTCGATGACATGACAGTTCCACCCGACTGGTCGCCCGATAACACAGCATTGAAAATGCTTTCAAAACTCTCCGAGGTACTGGTTGCAAACCTGAAGTCGCAGCAGGAACCAAAAAAAGCTGGGGCCACCAAGCCCTGAGCCGGTTATGCTCAAATTTAAGCAACCTCACCACTTCCGGCCTAAAAAATAATTAAAGGACTCAATATGTCTTTTTCAGTTTCGCCCGAGGCAGCAAATAAAAGCACTAAGTCTGTGCCCGTCATCCCTGCTGCCCTGATTCTTGGATGGATGTGGGCTATCATAGGCTCCACTTACCTGATGGAAGAAGGTGGTTTCATTCCTTTCATGGGTGGTTTCATTCCTTTCATGGTTCGTGTCATGGGGGCACCCATGCTGGCAGCCTTGGCCACCATGGTTTGGTGGATCGGGTTCACCCGCCTGCCTTGGCGCGACCGCTTGATGGTCCCGGGTCTTTTTCTGCTCGCGGCAACACTCCTGACCGTTCCACATGGTGCCAATGGCATGCTGTACCTTTTTGCGGCCATACCAGTCGGTGTCTCGGCATGGCTGGGGTGGGTGTTGCTGACAACCTCCATGAACTGGAAACCCCGACTGATTGGATTGTTAGTGGCTATTGCTCTTGGATTCGGCTTTTTTACCCTCGTTCGTATCAAGGGTATCGATGGCGATTTTGTCCCTGAGTACGAATGGGCCATGAAACCCACTTCCGAGAGCCAACTTCTGGCCGAGGTCGAAAAGTCCAAGGTCCGGGCGGGGTCCGGCACCCTTCAGGAAAAACCAGCCGATTACAAGGCGGGCCAGGGTGATTGGCCAGAATTTCGTGGCATCAGCCATGACAATGTCGTGCGCGATGTCGAAATCGCAATCGATTGGAAAGCAAATCCGCCAAAAACACTCTGGAAGCATCGGATAGGGCCTGGTTGGTCCTCCTTCGCAGTCGTTGGCAAACAACTTTTCACTCAGGAGCAGCGCGGCGAAAATGAGTCCGTCGTCTGCTACGACACCATGACCGGAAACGAACTCTGGAATTATCCCGTTCCCACCCGTTTCACCGAGCCCATTGCCGGCCCCGGGCCCCGGGCAACCCCCACATTCCTTAATGGGAAAATCTATGCCCAAGGGGCAAACGGTCACCTTGTTTGTTTGGACGCTTTCAATGGCCAACCCGCGTGGACCCGTGACATCCGTACCGACACGGGCGCAGAGCCACCCCAATGGGGATTTTCAGGCTCCCCCATGATCCACAAAGGGATTGTCTCGGTGTTCGCTGGAGCCAAAGACAAAACCTTGGCCGGTTACAAGGCCGATACTGGTGAACTCCTATGGACCTCCTCGCGCCAAACAAAGCCCGAGCTGAGTTATTGCTCCACCCAACTCCTCAACATTCTGGGGGTTGACCAATTGATCATGGTCACAGACACAGGAACCGCAGCCTACCAACCCGTAACAGGAAAACTACTCTGGGAAAGCCCGTGGGATACAAATGGTGTCGTTCGCTGCATCCAACCCGCTGTCGTGGATGGAACTGATTTGATTATCGGCGCCGGTTTGGGGGTGGGGACCCAGCGCTTAAAAGTCGCCCGCGATGGTGATTCCTGGGCAGTGACCGAGGTCTGGCGCACCACCAAATTCAAGCCCTACTACAACGACATGGTTGTTCATGATGGCCATGCCTATGGCTACGATGCCAGCATGTTTGTCTGCGTTGAACTGAAAACCGGCGATGTCCGCTGGAAAGCCAGGGGATATGGCAGCGGACAGGTCCTACTGCTGGCAAAGCAAAGCTTGCTGGTTATTCTCACAGAAAAAGGCGAATTGGCCTTGGTTGAGGCGAAACCGGGGGCCCACCGAGAGCTGTCCAAACTGAAGGTCCTTGAGGGAAAAACCTGGAACCACCCTGTTATCGCCCATGGGAAAATTTTTGTTCGCAACGGCGATGAAATCGCCTGCCTTGAACTACCAAAAGCAGTCAGTGGTTCAGCAAAGGATTGATTTCCTCTAAATTTGACCTGCCTGATGGAGATATGCCGCAATGGAAAACGCACAGCTTGCCTCGCTTCTCAATGAGATTTGCACGCTGATGGAATTGGCGGGTGAGGACAGCTTTCGCTCGGGGGCATTTGCCCGCGCTGCCCGCACCATTGAAACCTTGCCAGACAATGTCGCCGGCAAAGTCGAGGCGGGCTCCCTCGACTCGGTGCCCGGTTTGGGAAAAACGCTGAAAGACACGGTCTCCCAGTTGGTCCAAACCGGCACCTGCAAGCAACTCGATGACCTACGCGAAAAAACCCCGCCCGGGTTGATATTGATGCTGCGCATTCCCGGAGTGGGCCCCAAAAAGGTCCGGGCCATGCACCTCGAATTGGCGATCGATACACTTGCCAAATTGAAGGATGCGTGTGAATCGGGCAAGGTTGCCGCACTGAAAGGTTTTGGCGACAAGACCCAAGCCAAAATTCTCGAGGGTTTGGCGTTTGTCGAATTGTCGAGCGAGCGAGTTCGTCTCGACCAAGCCATGGCAGTGGCCGAACCGCTGGTGGCTGCGGTGCGCGCCATGAAAGGCGTCGAGCATGCCGAATTGGCTGGCAGCCTCAGGCGCCGTCGCGAAACGGTCAAAGACATCGATATTGTGGCCACCGTGGCCGACACCAAAAAGGCAACATCCATCCTGGAGGCGTTCACCAAGCTCAAAGGGGTGGAAAGGGTGGTCGGCCAGGGAGATACCAAGGCCAGCGTGGTCGCCAGGCTAGGTGAGGGAACCCGCGCCCTCCGCATCAATGCCGACTTGCGCGTGGTTTCCACCCAAGCCTTCCCCTACGCACTCAACTATTTCACCGGCAGCAAGGAGCACAATGTCGCGTTGCGCCAGCGGGCCCAAGCTTTGGGTTTCAAGCTGAACGAATATGGCCTCGAGGGAGACGCGGGCAACAAAAGGTGCAGCGATGAACCTGCACTCTACAAAGCCTTGGGTTTGGACTATGTCCAGCCCGAACTGCGCGAAAATACCGGCGAGGTTCAGGCTGCCATCGATCATAAGTTACCCGAGTTGGTAAATATCGACCAGGTCATGGGTGTTTTCCACAACCACACGGTGGCTAGCGACGGCGCCAACACGCTGGAAGAAATGGCTGAGGCCGCGCGGGCTTTGGGCTACAAATGGCTTGGGATTGGCGATCATTCGCAATCTCTCACCATTGCCAACGGCCTAAGTCCAGAGCGTGTGCGAGACCAGTGGCGCGAGATCGATCGCCTCAACAAAAAATGGCACGATTTCCGCATCCTCAAGGGGTCAGAGGTGGACATTCTGGCCGATGGCTCGCTTGATTTCGATGACGACTTGTTGGCAGGTTTTGACTATGTGGTGGCTAGCGTCCACACACACTTCAACCAGCCACGGGAAGAAATGACCGCCCGTATTGTGAAGGCCCTTGAAAATCCTTTTGTGACCATGCTGGGCCATCCAACCGGCAGGTTGTTGCTCAGGCGGGAAGCCTATGCTGTCGATCTCGAGGTGGTGCTTCAAGCTGCAAAAAAGCACGACAAGTGGGTTGAAATCAACGCAAACCCCATGCGTCTAGACCTGGATTGGGTCCACTGTAGGCGTGCCCGTGAAATAGGCGTGAAGCTGGTGACCAACCCCGATGCCCATGCTGCCGATGAACTGGCAAACACCATTTACGGTATCGAGGTGGCCAGGCGTGGATGGATTGGTCCCGCCCAATTGGCCAACACCCTCGACCTCAACGGCGTTTTGGCGGAATTGGAAGCCAGACGCAAAAAGGTGTGAGGTTCAAGGTATACTCTAAGCTGAGATAAAAAGCGGGACGGAACCAAACCATGTGGCAACTGTTGAAGCGCACCACCCTCAGTCAGTGGATTTTGGTGGCCATGGTGATGGGCCTGTTGCTGGGTTTGTTTTTGCCCGCTATCAGTGTTCACCTCAATCCGCTCTCCAGCACCATCTTCATGCGGCTGATCAAATCCCTGATCGCGCCGTTGTTGTTTTCTACACTGGTGGTGGGAATAGCCGGGCATTGCGAAGACCTGCGCCAAATGGGCCGGCTGGCGGTGAAGGCGTTCGTTTACTTCGAGGTGGTGACAACCATCGCCCTGTTCATTGGCTTGGGGGCGGTCAATCTGGCTAGGCCCGGGGTGGGAATCGATACCACCAAGACAGGGGCCGAAAAAGCCCAAGAGTTCGCGGGCAAGCAGGCCTCGGTCGACAGTTTCTTGGAGCATGTCTTCCCTGCCAGCGTCGTGGAGGCGGCAGCCAAAAACGAAGTGCTGCAATTAGTCATCTGGGCGGTCATCTTTGCAATCGCTCTGGTGCAAACCCCGGAAAAATACCGGGTGCCCATTCTTGAGTTTCTCGAGGCGGTGGCCCAAGTGATGTTCAAATTCACCGGTCTTGTGATGCTTTACGCCCCAATCGCCATCGGAGCCGCAATCGCTTACACGGTAGCCAAAAGCGGGCCCGAGGTATTGGGCAACCTTGCCCTTTTGGTGGCAACTCTTTACGCCGCGTTGGCGGTCTTCTGCTTGCTGGTTTTGCTGCCCGTCATGCTGATCTTTCGCATACCCATGGCGGGTTTTTGGAAAGTGATCCGTGAGCCCGCACTGTTGGCATTTTCAAGTGCATCCAGCGAGGCGGCCCTACCCAAAGCGATGCAAAATCTGGAGGCATTCGGGGTGCCGCGAAGGATCGTGGCGTTTGTGCTGCCAACCGGCTATTCGTTCAATTTGGATGGCTCCACCCTGTACTTGGCTGTCGCCAGCATTTTTTGCTTCCAAGCGGCCGGAGTGGAGCTTGCCTTTGTTGATCAGTTGCTGATGATGCTCATGCTCATGCTGACCAGCAAAGGTGTGGCCGCTGTGCCAAGAGCCTCGCTGGTCATCCTGTCAGGAACCTTGGTGAGCTTTGGAGCCTACCTGGAAGGCAGGGGAGTCATGGACCATGCGCAATTAACCCTGGCTTTGGCGGCTGTGGGTACCATTTTGGGGGTCGATGCCTTCATGGACATGGCGCGAACCAGCATCAATTTAGTAGGAAATTGCCTGGCCACCGTGGTGATGGCGCGGTGGGAGGGCGAATTCAACGAGGGGGGTATCAGTTCTTCCCCTTTGACGGAGCAGGCTGCAGTGTCTTCGACTTCTCATTAAGGCCCGGCAGGTTCAGGCTCACCTCGCGCAAAACATCCACCTTGTCCACAACCATTCTGGCACCATCTTGCACTTGGCTAACCCGCACCACCATGCCCGGGCGCAATTGAGATGCCTTGCCGGCGATACCACCCTTTTTGATTTGATCGAGTTGCTCCTGGGTTGGCTTGAGAATTTCGCCTTTGTCGTCAAACGCTTCAGGCAAGACAAAAAATCGCATGGGCACGGTTTCTGGCAGATCAAAACGGACCATTTTCCAGTCGCTTTTAAGCTTTTTCATCTGCTCGGTACGCTGCTTAACCAAAGCCGCTTTGGCCTTGGCAGTATTGCCTGTCAGTGTCGGCGGGTTGGAAGATGGTGCTGGCAAACCCTGCGTGAGCTGTGGGTGATATGCCAAAATGAATTGATCACCCGATGGCAGATCCTTGACCAAACAAACCCAATTCCCTGAACCGAGCATAGAACTGGAAACCGTGTTATCGGTCTGGGCACTCTTAGCTTTTGCCTTGTCTTTCGCTTTGCCTTGGGTTTGGGCAGATGCGTAGGCCCCACCAGCACTAATCGTTACCAGTGCCAATAGGGCTGCTGACAGCATAACCAATGCAATTTTGGGCAACAGGTGCACGGAATCAGCCTCAGGTCATGGGATTGGTTTCTGTTTCACCCGCTTGACGGGCGTTTTTTAACATTTTTTGGCGGTTCAGATCTTGCGCCTTTTGCCATGCGCGGGTTTGGGCCAAACCTCTGCGGTGATACCACCGAACCAGGTTGTAGAGCCCAAGGGCCAAAGCCAGCCAGCCAGCCGAAAAGGGCGTTTCACCCAGGGTGATGCTGCTCCAAGGGCCGCTAACCAGCCCAGTCAGCATGGCCAGACCAGCGACTAGCCAGGCAACTCCCAGAGTGAGGTAAAGCCAGGGAAAAGCCATGAGTTCAGTTTTTCCAGGGGGCTGTCTAAAATCTCTTCAAACCATTAACTTAGAGCTTACCCTTTTGGAGAGAAGCGAATGGCTGTTTATGGTGAAATTTCTGGTGTTGATCTCGCTGCCCTGCGCGGCTGCGATACCCCAACCGTGTGCAACGTGATCGAGTTGGCTGGCTTGCGGCCCAAGTCTGCTGGTTTTGCCGATCGCAGGTTGATGGCGGCTTTTCCTTCCCTTCCCCCCATGGTGGGCTATGCCAGCACCGCCACTTTCCGTTCGGCCGAACCTCCAGCGGGAGACAATTCATACCAGGGTTTGGAGGAGCAGTTAGAAAAGTTGGCTGAATTGACAGGCCCACCCGTGGTGGTTTTTCAAGATTTGGATGATCCCGCCGCCGCTGCCACCTTTGGTGAAATTTTGTGCACCACCTACCAACGGTTTGGGGCGGTAGGTTTGGTCACCTCGGGTGCGGGTAGGGACTTGGAGCAAGTGGCCCGGTTGAAGTTCCCCTGCTTCACCACAGGGGCCATGGGAGCCCATGGCTATTGCCATTTCCCTTCACTGCACCAGACGGTGCGAGTGTGTGGCCTGACAGTTCGCCCAGGTGACTTGCTTCATGGTGATTCCAACGGCTTGACCACCATCCCAGCGCAAGTAGCTCCCTTGGTTGCCGAAGGGTGTGCCCGCTACCTCACAGCAGAAGCCGAAATCCTCAATTATCTCAAGGAGTCTCATGTCGATCGGCCAGGATTTGCCAAGGCCCGTGCTGAGTGTGTGCGTCAACTTGCCGCGATTGAAAAGTGGCTGAAAAGCAAAATTCTTGGGGCTTGATAAGATAAATAGGCACATTGGTTCCCTCTTCTTGGAGCCGGAAAAAAGGTAAATCATGTCGCCTTATCGTCGCACCCGAATTGTCGCCACAGTGGGCCCCGCCAGCAGGGCTCCTGAAAAGCTGGAAGAATTGATTGCGGCCGGGGTCAATGTTTTTCGGTTAAACATGTCCCACGGGACCCAAGAACAGCACCGCGAAGTGATTGGCAGGATTCGGGAAATAAGTGGCCGCCTTGGGCGACACATTGCCATTTTGGGCGACCTGTGCGGCCCAAAAATTCGTGTGGGCACCTTCACTGGTGGCGAGATGCTACTGACCACTGGGCAAAAAGTCACAGTGACCACCCGCGATTTGCCCGGTGGCGACGGGCTGATTCCCTCGCAATACTTCGCACTGGCCAACGATGTGCGCCCGGGTAACCGCATTCTTTTGGATGATGGATTGCTCGAATTGCGAGTCGAGCGTGTGGAAGGCACCGAAGTCCACTGCGTGGTGGTGCATGGCGGCAAGCTTAAAGACAAAAAGGGGATGAACCTGCCCGGAGTGGCATTGTCCACCCCCGCACTCACGCAGCGTGACCGCCAAGACGCCCGGTTTTTACTGGCCGAGGGAGTCGACTGGCTGGCACTGTCCTTTGTTCGTCGGCCTTCCGATATCGCAGATCTTCGCAAAGAGATCGAGGCGGCTGGGCAAAGCACACCCATCATCGCAAAGATTGAAAAGCCCGAGGCGGTCGATGCGCTTGCGGGCATTTTGGAAGCGGCAGACGGAGTGATGGTGGCTCGTGGCGATCTGGGAGTGGAAATGCCGCTCGAAAATGTGCCAATCATTCAGGCTGATTTGGTCGAGCAAGCACGCCATGCTGCCAAGCCGGTGATTGTGGCCACACAAATGCTTGAAAGCATGGTGACCCAACCCAGGCCAACCCGGGCAGAGGCCAGCGATGTATCAACCGCGGTGATGAGCGGTGCGGATGCAGTGATGCTCTCAGCAGAAACAGCAACCGGCGCGTTTCCAATCGAAACCGTCAAAACCATGGATCGTATCGCTCGCAAGGTCGAAGGATGGCAGTCACTCGAGACGCATTTCCAGCAATCCGAGCGCGACCATGAAAGCCACGCGGCGGGTGAACGGGACGCAGCACTTCGTTTAAGACGCGCGGTGGCAAAATCGACAGCGCAGTTGTGCAAAGATTTGGGAGTGCGGGCGGTGGTGGTGCGCAGCAGGGGTGGAACCTCGGCGGCCCAAGTCAGTTCATACCGGCCCAACGCACCGATCATCGCCCTGACAACCGACGCCCGTGTGGCACGCCGCATGAGCCTGCTGTGGGGTGTGATTCCCCGGGTCATAACAGCCGATGAATTCGAGAAGCCCAAGGGCACAGCACGGCTTCATGCCGACGCCCTTGGGTTGGTCGAGTCAGGCCAACAGTTGCTGCTACTAAGCGGTTTGGGCAAGCGCGAGCCCAGCCTAACCGCGCTGCAAATGTGATAAAAATGGATCAAAACAGCCCGTACCGACTGTTGACTGTGGTGGTGAAGCCGTTTCGGGCCGCAGAGGTGTTGCGGGTGCTTGAAATTACCCTGGGTCCAGCAGCCATGGCCGATTGTGTGGTGCGCGAAGCAAAAGGCCATGGCCGACAAAAAGGCTACCTCGACCGCTACTTGGGCTCCGAATACAGCATGGCATTTTTGCCCAAGGTCGAAATCAGCATCCCAGTCGCTGCCGAGCAATACGAGAGCGCCCAGCAAGCGGTGGTAGAAGCAGCGCGAACCGGCAGGATAGGCGACGGGAAAATCTTTTTAATTCCAGCGGTGATTACTCTGGATATTTAGCAATTTTATAATTGCCAGCATGCGCTAGGTTCGCACTTCGCGCTCGGCCCCCTTTCCCAATTGCCTAAGAAGGGCTGGCTCTTGGCCTCAGATAATTCGCATGCCAAAAACTGCCGATATGTGTAGGGCTATGGATGGAAGTAGGCCAAATGTGTGAATAGCATTTTGTCACCAAAATCTACCCGAATGGGTTGGCTCGGCTGTAAATGTGCTACTGCATGAAACTCTAAGTGGGTCTCTTGTTGAAACCCCCATTCTTTTCAGATCATTTGGCTTGCAGGCAGTAGAGGAACTTGTCGGAACGGATCAGAAGCTTGTCCTTGGCGGGGACAGGGCTGGCGTTAAAAATGGACCGGTCTGACAGGTCATTGACTGCCAATTGCCGGAAGTTGGGTTGGGCAGCAATGACAAAGGTTTTGCCTTCGCGAGTGAGGTAATGCAGCCGGCCATCGGCCAAAAGGGCCGAGGCGTAAAACTGCCCAGCTCGAGGCAGACGCTCCTCGTAGACAATGGCGCCAGTGTCTGCCTTGGCGCAATAAGCGATACCCTGTTGCTCGTGTGTCCAATACAGGTGGCCTTTGTGAAGCACAGGCGAGGCCACATTGGAACCCTTATTGCTGGTCCACAGTCGATGGGTGGAGGTAACATCGCCCGAGCCACCCGTGCGGATCGCCAAGGCCGCCACCCCTGAGCGGCCACCAAGGCAACAGATCAGGCCATCTTCTTCAACGATACCCGGCACCATATACCAGGTGATATCTGTCTTGCACGACCAGAGTTCCTTGCCTGTGTCCGGATCAAACGCCAGCACTTTTCCCTGCACCGCCACAATCAATTCTTTCCGACCCGATTTAGCCGTGACCAAAATGGGCGTGTTCCACGATTCTTGAATGCCCTGCACGCGCCATTTTTCCTTACCGGTGGAGCGGTCGAGGGCCACCAACGATTCACTCTCAACGCTAGCATTAATGATTACCAGCTCTTTGTGCAAAACAGGCGATGTGGCGCTGCCCCAGCCGTGGGTGCGCGAACCGACAAGGGTTTGCCAGAGTTGCTTGCCGGTGTGGCTGAAGGCAATCACACCTGTTTTCCCTTGGAAAGTGTAGATGCGGTCGAAATCGGCGGCGGGTGTGCTAGCGGCAAAGCCGTGGTCACGAATTTTGTCTTCTTCTGGCAATTTGGCCGTGACGGCTGCGTCCCAAAGTGTGGAGCCATCTTTCAGGTTATAGGCCAGCAAATGCCGCTTCAGGTTTTCTTGCGAGCTTCCTGATTCGCCAGGCACAAAGAAGCCTGAATAGCAGGTGAGGTAAACACGGTCACCCCAGACAATGGGACTCGATGCGCCAGGCCCGGGTATGGCTATTTTCCAAGCTATGTTGTTGGTCTGGCTCCATTGCAACGGTGGCTTGGCGGAAGGATCAACCCCCCGCCCTGCCGGGCCGCGGAAGCTGGCCCAAGGGTTTTCGCCTGCGGTCAGTGACATGGAAAAGAGAGCTGGTAGCAACAGGGCCAAGCAGAATCGAATGGACATAATTTACTCCTTTAAAGGTAGAATTTATGGGGCGTGTTCGGGAAAATCTGCCTGATAGCGTTTCAATAAGGCGGGAATATCGTTGGGAACAATGTAGATGCGCCCCTTGATCTTGCGGACAGCCCCAGGCTCAAGCCCGCCAAGCCGGAAATCACTGTGCAAGCAGCGGGCCACGCCCTGAAAAAGTTCTTGGTATGGCTCCCATGCCATGGCCAGCACCTGCTTCTCATTGGCACTAAAACAGCCAATCAGGCCACTCGATGGAACGCGGTCCGAAAGCGGGCGAGGGTTGGCATCGTCACGGGGGACTCCCTTGGGTACCCAAACCTGGCCCGGTGTGTAACGGGCTTTTTTATTCCAGTTGTCAGTGGGCATGCGGGTGAGCTTACCCTCGAAGAACAAAAAACACTTTGGCAGGTAGTCGTCGAGGTTGCCTTTAAAATCGCCACCATAGCCCGTAAATGGCCCCAGCCTCACGCACGGTTGGGCCCAATGGGCTTCGGAACGATTGGCAGTTGGATTGTTGGCCAATAGCTCAAATGCGACATAATCAGAGTGGGCTGTGATGGTGTGATCCACCTCCAAGCCATCGCTCAGAGTGTCGCGCAAGCGAATCACCTTAGTATCATTCTGTGGTGCAAGGCGTTTACAGGTGTGCGAAATTACCGTGTGTTTGACCCAATCAGCATCTGTACTGCCAGCGCGGCAGTATGCCTCCAGGTAGTTGATACGAATGGGGCCGCCAGGGATGTTACTACCACGAATTTCCAAATAGTGACCATCGTGGTGGACTGTGAGGCTATCAGCTTGGTCGAATACTAGAAGCAACAAAAGGCAGGCAAGCAGGCTGGCCATGGCTGGTCCTCAAGGTTTGGGGAAGTATTTTTCGATGATCCAGCGGGGTTGCCATTGGTCCGCCTTGCGGTCGAAATCATCGTAACGGATCACGCCATTTTGAGGATTTGTTACCTGCAGGGGTTGTTTGTCGCCATAAGCCTTTTGTTCGGCTGAGAGCAACGCTTGCAGGCTGGCTAGGTTGAAGGCTTGGCGGGTATCGGTGATCAGATCGGTTGTTTCATGGGGATCGGCTTGCAGGTCGAACAATTGGCGGCGGTTGATTTGCGGGTAAACGATCAGCTTGTGGCGTCCATCGCTGATTGAGCGCATGAGGTTTTGGAAGGGCATGAAGAGGTTGGGCCGCAGTTTTGCCTCGGGATCGGCCCAAAGCGGCTGTAGGGAGTGCCCAGCAAGGTTTTCGGGTGATTTAGTTTTTGCAATTTGGCAGAGGGTGGGATAAAGATCGTGCAAATAGGTGAAGGATTGCGTATTGGTATGGGCAGGCACGCCTGGCCCGGCGATGATCAGCGGGCAGCGCATACTATGCTCGTAGAGGCTTTGCTTGCCAAGTAGGCCATGGCTACCCAAAGCAAGGCCGCTATCAGCAGCGTAGATAACCAGCGTGTTTTTGGCTTTGCCTGATTTTTCCAGCGCATTGAGGATACGGCCCACCTGGCCATCGAGGTGGGTGATCAGGCCGTAATATTCGCACAACTGGTCTGACAGTAATTTGGCATCGCGCGGGTAACCAAGGAGGTTTTCGTCGCGGACATTTCTACAGATGCCGTTGTTGAACGGATGCAGGGGCAGGAAGTTCGCGGGTAGCGGCGGACGGTTTGCATAGTAGGGAGCCCGGTATTCCTCAAGAGGGTTGCGGGGGTCATGGGGGGCGGTGAAAGCGGCGTAGCAGAAAAACGGGTCTGCTTCTTTGTGGGAATTTAAAAAGCCGATCACCTGGTCGGCGAATTCCTCAGAAGAGAATTTCGAAGCGACACGCTGGTTGACCAGCTTGCCATCGACAATATCGGCGATTGGAGTTTGGGTGTGGTCTGCCATGCCGCCAAGAAAAATAGATTTAGCGTTAGGGAAGGCGCGGGTGAGTGAGGCGGAGCCGTTGTGCCATTTGCCTGTGGCAAAGGTGGTGTAGCCAGCTTGGCGGAGAGTTTCAGGCAGGAGCTTGGCGTCTTTCAAATCGTTCGGGAGATCAAGCCAGGTGCGGCCACTCATGAGCATGGCCCGACTGGGAATGCAAACTGCGCCGCTATTGGAACCGAAGGTATAGTTGGCGCGGAAGCTCATACCCTTGTGGACGAGTGAATCTATATGGGGAGTGCGGATATGCTGGTTGCCCCAGGCGGCAATAGTGTCAGCGCGTTGGTCATCGGCAAACAGAAGCAAAATATTCGGGCGGTCTGTCGCTTGCTGGCAAGGGGAAAGGGCCAGAAGGGAAATCGAAAGCAGGAGAATCATATGCCACTACCCAGGAGGGTTTTCAGTTCGGTGATGGCGCGAGTGACGCCTTCTTTGGGATCTTCATTCGCCTCGTGTTCGACAGCGAGGTAGCCACGGTAGTTCACCTTATTGAGCATGGCAACCAAGCGTTTGAGGTTAGCGGGTTCTTTATCTTTCCCCTTCGGGTGCATCTCTGTCTTCAGTTGTACCACAACCGCGTAAGGTGCGAGTTTTTCCAGATCGGCGTAAGGGTCAGCCGTGCGGAAGTTGCCGGTATCGAGATTGATGCCAAAGTTAGGGTGATTGATCGCTTTGACCAGAGTGAGTAAGTCATCGACATTGGCGGTGATGCCGCCATGGTTTTCAAGTGCGAGGATGACGCCGAATTTGGCGGCATGATCGCACGACTGACCAATGGCGTTGATGCACCGTTCCTGGGCCTGGGCAAGAGTATCGCCCTTGGCAAGATTGCCGGCGAAGATGCGGACGGTCTTGCCACCCAAAATGGAACATTTTTCTACCCAGTCGTTGACGAGTTGCAACTGGGATTTTTGTTTGGTGGCATCTGGAGTGGTGAAGTCGTTGCCCACAGCGGTGCCTGTGATATCGAGCCCCAGTTTGGCGCAATACAGCTTGTAATTGGCCATGGCGGCATTGGAGGTTTCGCTGAAGTAATAAGAGGTTGGTTCAATGGCGCCGAGGCCGAGGCCGGCGGTCCATTCAGCGAACTGTTCCATGGTCATGGTGGGCGGGGATTTGGTTTTGAAATCGAGCAATTGGCGAAAGCTATAAGCAGCCACGGCAAGTTTGATGAGTGATTTACCCGGGCGGTTGATGGGGGGAATGGCGGCTGAGGCGCCGGAGGCCATAGAGGTTAGCCCACCGAAAGCCAACGAGGCTAAATTTCGTCGGGAAACGGTAAACATGGGCCTAACTCCAGAAGGCCAAGATGAAGGTTGAATTAGCAGAGTGTAATCGATGGCGATGGCGGGTGGATGAGAAAAATGGCAGAGAAGGCTGCTACATGCAAGGTGTTGAGCCTTGGCATCAGGGAATATCTCCTTTTTGGCAAGGCAGAAAGGTGGTCTTCTAAGCTGTGTTGTTAATGCCAGACAAGCAGTGGCAGTAAAGCTGCCAGAACCATGAGGGAAATCACGCCGAACCACTCGTAAGCTAGAAGATCGGGAATTGGGCCTTCTTCAACCGGACCGGAGGGTGTACCCCACATAGTATCGAGGAGGGCACGCATCCATCCGATGGTGAGCAGCGCCAGTAGCAATGCGGCTACGAAGGCCCAAATGGCGTGGATATCGAAACCTTCTTCCACGGTCCAGTCTGAGGCGCTGAAAGTGATCCATGGGGGTGTGCCGACGAAGGCGGCACCGACGAGGAGCCATGCGGCTTCAAGTCGTGGTGCCTCGATACCCAAACCGGCCAACCGGTAAAAGGCACCCTGACCGAGGCGAGCTTTGACGGCTGCCATGAGCCATGCGGCCGCCAGTGTGACGGGCAGCATGGTGAATAGCAGTTCGATTCCTGCTTCGGGCCGATGCGAACATGCGGCCAATCCGACGCCGGTCCAGCCGTGTATTGTGGCGACCAAGGCGTCTGGCAGAATTCGACTACCAAGAGTTTCCAATGCTCCCGCAAACCCGATGACTAGCCCCGCAACTACCATCCAGCGCGAGTCAGCAGTATGGTCGCCAGGGACCATCGAAGCGATTACCAGTGTGATGCCCATGCCGCCCACAGCGAGAAAAGCCCGCCAAGAACCTGAACTAGTGCGTCCGATCAGAGTGAGGCCTGGAAAGGTGGCCAGAGTCCACACTGCGACCAAGGCAAGCAGACCATAGGAAGGGGTGGAATTATGGTTGGGTTGCGCTGACCAATAGATAATGAAAGCGGCAAGAGGAGCAGCCCGAGTGATCACCATAGCACATATGCCGGGTGACCAGATCCTGGCCACATGTTCCAGAATGGCCCAAAGCCCGGCAAGCCATGCGGTGGGATAACGGAACAAGGAGCCAAACCAAAAAAAGAAATCCTGTCCCCTTTGGAGGGATGGATTAGTCTTGTTGATACCCTGGCGCCGGCGGCGGGCCAATTCTTGGGCCAAAGCAGGGACTCGCAGCATCTGGTACCAGCGCATGGCGGCGTTGCCAGCCAGCATCCATGTGGCCAAGCCGATCCAACCCAGCGAGGCGATCACCAAAACCAGGCCAAGGCTGGCTGAAGTGGAGTTCGCCAGCGATCCCTTGGCATCAGCACGCAATCTGGCCCGGGCCAAACCGGAAAGTAGAGTGATCCCACCGATGGAACCAATGGCAATGCGGACCGGCGTAGTGTCCAGCCATACCTCGGCCGTGCGCAGCAGCAAGTAAGCCCCAGCGTGGACGGACATGCCGCCATAAAAGAGGGCGCTCGACGGTGTGGGGCCTTCCATCGCCCTAGGCAGCCAGCGCATCAGTGGCCACTGGGCCGATTTACCGGCTGCAGCCAGCAGGAGGAAGAAACCGACGACGAGGGCGTCGGTAGGGTTAAGGCGATCCATAGAGCCGAGAGAGGTGTCGTGGATGCGAAACAGCATCCAGGTGACTGCCAGCAAGAGCCCTATATCAGCAATCCGGTAAAAGGCAAAGACGGTGCGGGCGCCCGCTTGGGGGCCTGGGCGGGTGTGGTAAAAGCCGACTAGAAGCACGGAGCAGAAGCCGATAATTTCCCACCAAAACGCGGTGAATGCCAAGGTACCTGAAAAAATGAGGCCAAGCATGGAGCCGGCAAACAGGCTGGCAACCATGAAGAAACGGCTGAACGACGGCTCACGGTGAAGGTAGGTCTGCGCGAAGCGCAAAGACCCAAGAGCCATGGATGAAGATAGCAGACCAAAAAGAAGGGCTGTGCCATCGAGGCGCCATACTGTTGGGCTTGCTTCGTGATCCTGTTCAACCAGCATGGGATTGAGCGGAACATCCACCGATGGCTGTCCTGAAAAAAACCAATGGCCAGCCACAAAGGCCAAGGCAAGCATGGAGGTGAATAGCGCCGTCTGGCAGATCCAGGCAACCGGAAGTTCCCACCGTTCGGTAGACCTGCGAAATGCCAAGACCAACGCTAGTACCAAGCCGCAGGCTAGGGGCCCGAACACCACCAAGGCAAGCCAGAGGGAGAGGCCTCCCTTGAGTGAAGTCAATTCGTGCATATTTATACCCCGTTTTCGGGGTTGGGGGAGCCGATCCAAGCGATGGGCAGATCATCTCTGCCAGCGCGGTGGCAGGTGCGGGAATCTGGAGCGAACGGAACGGCCGCCAAATCGTTTGACGAATGCAAAATTTCGATGGCAGACCAATCGGGGTTTATGCGCCATTGTCTGGTGGAGGCTGGATCAATGGCAACGAGGTTAAACCACTGGTGCTCGATCTTGCGGGCCACATCGGGATTGGCCCGGGCAGCGGCAATCAAACGTTCTACAGGAGCCTCCACCATCATAAGCAGGCGGACCGGCGTGTGGATTTCGACCATTTGGCGAGGAAGACCGGTGCGGAGGTCCCCGCAGGCGCCTTCCATGACGCCCACAAGGCTGACCGGATTGTGAGGCAACTTGGTGCCTGAGCCATACTGAACAGCATCGACCCGAGAGAAGTAGTATTCGAGATTGATGCCCACGCAAACGGGGGTGATGGCAGAGAGGATGGCGGAAATAACTGCACCATTTTCGTCTTGCCAGGCGTCGTAAGAAACAAGAAAGCAACGGCGGTCGAGAAACAGTCCACGGGTGCGGGAGCGCCTGCCTATAAAGGCCATCGCATTAGTAGCATGACCCAATTCGGGACGGGGTTGGGCGGGATCGACTGATCGTTCCATCACATGGGCCAGAGCTTTGGCGGGTGCCGAGCCGGGCCGGATGGTGGCAAAACGCCTGCAGCGTTCGGCGGCGTTGGACATGGCTGCCTGATCGAGCATATGTTTTGCATTAGCCATCAGGCCGGTGTGCGTATCGGGCACCTGCTCGGTATCGATGAAAGTGATCCGGTCGGAGCTGGTGTCGTGCGCCGCGCCAAGGACCCAAGTGTCTTTTGGAATGATCATGCCGCGTTTGGCGAGTTCGGACCGAACGGCAGGGCAATTTGCGAGCAATGCCAGCAGGCGAGCGTTATTGTAACCCTCGTGGCCACCGCAGGCGCCACAATCGTAGGCGGATTTGTGCGGGTTGTTGGCACTGCTGGACCCGTGCCCGAGAACGACTATGAGTTGAGCCATGTTGCCGGTCATGCCGATGGTACGCAAAAGGTTTTGGACGCGATTGGCCTGCTCTGCAACTGTGAAAGCTTGCACCCCGTCGAGGTCGTCATTCACGGAGAGGTCAATTTTGCTGCTGGCACCTTGGGTGGCAAAACGCTCCACCAACAGTTTGAATAACAGCCTCCACCTGGGGATAAACAGGCCGGCAACCATCATGGGAAATGTTGCCAGCGCACCCAAAGTGCCTGCAACCGCACCGAGGAAACGGTGACGCAGGTTGGTTTCCGCCAAGCGGGCTACCCGGGTCATTGAGGCGTTTCTTTTTTGGATGAGCGCCGTGCGTTCGCAGGTGGGCCGTTCGCGGACAATATGGGCGGCCCGGACTCCAAGGGGGGCCAAGGTCCTGCCGCCTGGGGTGATTTCATCCAACCAGGCGACGGGCAGGCCGAAAAAACCGGGAGCGCCCCATGTGCGTACCGACGGGAATTGCTCCTCGAGGATTCGCCTCAGGGACTCTTCGCGCTCATCGATACAAGTCATTACATCGAGTTCGGGCCGTTCGGCAGGGCAACCACCAATATCGGATGCCGGCCCGCCGGGTTTGCGAAGTGTAAGAGCGGCAAGTACTTGTGAGCGAAGGTTCGATTCAAGCGCCTCTTGCCACAACGCTTTTCTAAGATTGGGAGCGAAATCCACAGCCGCCCGAATTAGCCGGGCCTTTGCGGTGTGGGGAGCGGAACTAAGACATTCAGCATCGATGAGCATCGGTTCTGGCAGTGAGAGGGCGCAGGCAAGTTGCCAAGCATGCTGCTCCCGGGAAGGGGCAGTGGGTATGGAGCGAACGATGGGTTCTAAGATGGCCCGGAGTTTGGCAGGGCTGTCGGCGGCTTGGGGTGGCATGTGTTTTTCGGTAACAAGCCAGTTACGGGCCAAGTGGTATTCGACCAAGAGGAGGCCTGCCAGAAAGTCGATCAGCCTGACGGGCATGTCGGTGTGTGGGCGGTCCTCGGGATGGCATTCGAGCCGGTGGAACATGCCGGCCCAGCCGGGGTGTCGGCAGAGAGTTGCCTTCAAAGCGGCTTCCAGAGTGTGCGCATCTGGGGCGTCAATCAGTTCGAGAACAGCGCTGGCGGGATCTTGTCCCTTGTTGGCCCGTTGCCGGGAATCCATAGCGAGGGAATCGCCAAAGTTGTCTGAAAATCCGCCTTGGGTGAATCGGGCCAGAAGAAAAGGCCAAAAACGGTCTTGGATGTTTGTCGGATTCTCGCTCATGCCACGGTCAAGGTAGACCGAGCAGGCGGGCACCAAGCAAGCACGGGTGGTGGCTGCTAAAGATTGCCCCCTCGCTAACTGCGCCATTTCGGCCAAAGTGAGAAATTCTAGGTTTCTAAAGTGGGTATCTTCGGGCCAGGGGAGGTTGAGGGTTTCTTGCCATAACGCCAAAGCGGCTGTTCCCTTGGGATGTCGTTTTTCGAGCCACCATTTCCTGCTTTGCGAGGATAGTTGTGGCGCCGGATGATCAAGATAAGCCTGTTCGAGTCGACTGGTTGTCAAACAGCCGGGCAACTGACAATCTTCTGGGTACCAGCCTAGCCGCTGACGGGCCTCGGCCAGATCACGCGGTGAGATCTTTTGGGTATCATAAAGCCGTTTGTACTCGTGTTCCTGCAGGTAACCTTTTGCAGAATAGAAGGTGCCCGCTTTGTTAACTGCTTGGTGAAAGGGCAGGTCCTCGAACGAA
>Ga0255125_1000036_pt1 | contig 50177 bp, 53 predicted proteins | sample Law_Cont_RepC_8d_FD_188557 | JGI IMG/M metagenome (GOLD analysis project Ga0255125, IMG submission 188557) | Freshwater microbial communities from St. Lawrence River, New York, United States - Law_Cont_RepC_8d | ecosystem: Environmental > Aquatic > Freshwater > River | place: USA: New York...
GTGATGGCAGTGGCCGGGGCGGCGCTGATCTTGCAGCCCTGAGGGCCGGATGCACAGGGGCCGGCCTTGGGCGATGCGGGCCTCTCAGCCCGCCAACGCGGCCTTCACGGCCGCCGACACCTGGCCCATGTCGGCCTTGCCCGCCAACTGGGCTTTGACGGCGCCCATCACCTTGCCCATGTCGCCAGGGCCTTTGGCACCGAGGTCAGCCACGATGGCCTGCACGGCTGCTGTGACCTCTTCGGCCGACATGCGCGCGGGCAGGTAAGCCAGCAGCACGGCCATCTCGGCTTTTTCCTTGTCGGCCAAGTCCTGGCGGGCGGCTTGTTCAAAGGCGGCGATCGAGTCCTTGCGCTGCTTGATGAGTTTGTCCACGATGGCCACCACGGCCACGTCGTCCAGCTCGATGCGTTCGTCCACTTCTTTTTGCTTCATGGCCGACAGCAGCAATCGGATGGTGCCCAGGCGCTCGGCGTCTTTGGCCCGCATGGCGGTTTTCATGTCTTCGGTGATTTTTTCTTTCAGGCTCATGAGGAACTCCTGGGGTGTGGCCAAAAGGCGAGGATAGAAACAACAAAGCCCGCCTGAGCGTCCTCCAGCGGGCTTATTTGCAGACCCGCAAGGGTCATACAAAGAGGAAGATCAATACATCTTCTTGGGCAGTTGCATGCTGCGAACGCGCTTGTAGTGGCGTTTGACGGCAGCGGATTTCTTGCGCTTGCGCTCGGTGGTGGGCTTCTCGTAGAACTCGCGGGCACGCAAGTCGGTCAGCAAACCGAGTTTTTCGATGGTGCGCTTGAAACGACGCAGGGCGACGTCAAACGGCTCGTTTTCTTTCACGCGGATGGTGGTCATTGAATCAATTTTCCAAAAATGTGCCGGCTGCAGTGACAAGGGAGATCGGGCCCTTGAAACCCAGTTTCGGCGGTTCCCCGTCACGAACTAGTATTTGGCCGACGGGGGTTTGCCAGCAAAGCCTGAGATTATAGCCCTGAATCGGGAATTTTCTGGGGGTTTGTGTGGCTTGCCGAACGATCGGCCAGCGCGACAGCGCACGCATGGGCACTGGCCCAGGCCCACTGGAAGTTGTAGCCACCCAGCCAGCCGGTCACATCGACCACCTCGCCAATGAAATACAGCCCGCTTTGCTTGGACTCCATGGTCTGCGAGGACAGATCCCGCGTGTCCACGCCGCCCAAGGTCACTTCGGCTTTTTTGTAGCCCTCGCTGCCCGTGGGGGTGAGGCACCATTGGGACAGGGCTTGGGCCAGTTTATTCAGGGCCTTGTCGGGCACTTCGGCGGCGCTGCGTTGCAGGGCCGGGTCCTGGCTGACCCAGGCCTCGGCCAGGCGGCTGGGCACCAGGCTGGCGAGTTCGTTGCCCAGCAGCTTTTTGGAGCGCTGCTTGGCCGCTTGCAAGCGCTCGACCAGGTTGAGCTCGGGCGCCAGGTTCAGCCGAATCGGGGTGCCCTCTTGCCAATAACTCGAAATTTGCAACACCCCCGGGCCTGACAAGCCCCGGTGGGTGAACAGCAGGTCTTCGTCAAAGTGCATGCGGCTCTTTTTCTCGCCCGTCTCGATGCCCACCGGCAGGGCGAGGCCGGCCAGTTGGGCATAAGGGGCCCAGGCCTCGCCGTCAAAAGTCAAAGGCACCAGGCCGGGGCGGCGCGCCACCAGCCGCAGGCCAAACTGGCTGGCGATGCGGTAGCCCCAGTCGCTGGCGCCGATTTTGGGGATGGACAAGCCGCCCGTGGCCACCACCAGCGAGGTGGTGTGGACAGTGCCTTGGCTGGTCTCGAGCGTGTAGTGGGCGTGGGCTTCGGTGGGCGCATGCACGGCCTTGACACTGCAGCCGCTGCGGATCTGCACGCCGCCCGCGGCGCACTCGGTCAGCAGCATGCGGATGATGTCTTCGGCCGAGTGGTCGCAAAACAGCTGGCCCTTGTGCTTTTCATGGAAGGCGATGCCGTGCCTGTGCACCAGATCGATGAAATCCTGTGGCGTGTAGCGCGACAAGGCCGAGCGACAAAAATGCGGGTTCTGGCTGATGAAGTGCTTTTGTGGGGCCGACGCGTCGAGCAAACGGTTGGTGAAGTTGCAACGCCCGCCACCCGAGATGCGGATTTTTTCGGCGATCTTGTCGCTGTGGTCGATCACCAGCACCTTCAGGCCGCGCTGGCCCGCCAGGCCCGCGCAAAACAAACCGGCAGCCCCGGCCCCCACAATCACCACATCCCATGTACTCATGGGGTCAGAGTTTAGAGCCTGGTCACAAGTTGCAATTCAGGTGGCGCATCAATAGGCATCTCCATCCGCATGGGCGTGTCTTTTCCAACGTGCCATAAGGTATTGGCTCACAATGAGCGCACAAGGAGTGATCCATGCTGAATCGTGAGCCCACCACCAAAAAACCTGTCAAGCTCTCGCTCAGCGAAGCGCTGGTGCAAGAGTCCCGCGCCTATTGCGGCAATCTCTCGGTCAAGGTCGAAGAAATGTTGAAGGACTGTGTTGTCTCAGAGCGTCAATTACGGCAGCAACACCGCCAGCAGGCGCAGCAAGCGGTGGTCATTTGGAACGCCTTGCACGAATCGGTGGGATCTTATGCCGACGCGCACTCCACCCTTTAAGACAGGCAATAGCTCAGTACGACGTGCATTTGAACCCAGGTTCCATGTGGGCCACTGAGCCCTTCGGACAGGTGTCGGTGCCCAGCGAGCAGCTCGGCCCGTGTGTCGGGAGTCTGGCCGATCAGGGGCAGGTGATCGCCGATGCCCTCGATGAGCTGCTGACGCGCAGCTGGGGCTGAACTCAGGCGGCTTTTTGAGCGGTCTGTGGCTGTGCAATCCAAGCCCTGGCGCCTTGCACCACATCGCCCACCACAATGATGCTGGGGCTTTTCAGTCGTTCGCTTTGTACGTTGTACACCAGTTCACCCAGCGTGGTCAGGACCTCGCGCTGCGTGGGCAAGCTGGCGTTTTGCACCACTGCCACAGGCGTTTGGGCAGGCAAGCCGCTGAGCAAGCCTTGGCAGATGTGCTCGAGGCTGCTCACGCCCATGTAAATGACCAGCGTGAGTTTGGCCTGCCTTGCGGTGGCCGCCAGTTGAGGCCAGTCGGTGCCGCTGTCGCCGGGTTTGGCGTGGCCGGTGACGAACACCACGCCGTGCGCATGTTCGCGGTGCGTCAAAGGGGCACCCAGGCTGCTCATGCCCGCCAGTCCTGCGGTGATGCCGTTGACCACCTCCACCTCGATGCCTGCAGCCCGCAGGTGCTCCACCTCTTCGCCGCCACGCCCAAAAATGAAGGGGTCGCCGCCTTTGAGGCGCACCACGTGTTCGCCGTCCTGCACGGCCTGGACCATCATCTTGTGAATGAAGGCCTGGGGCGTGCTTTGGCAGCCGCCGCGCTTGCCCACATGCACGATGCGGGCGCTGGGGCTGGCGTGGGACAGGACCTGGTCATTCACCAGGTCGTCCACCAGCAGCAAGGTGGCGCTGGCAATGGCCTTGACGGCCTTCAGTGTGAGCAGTTCGGGGTCGCCAGGACCTGCACCGACCAGGGTGCAGCGAGGGGCAGAAAGAGGGGACATGTCAGACCACAAATCGGTTCAAAAAACAATAAATCCAATTTTCTGATCTATAGCCTCTCCAAACAAATACATATTTGGCATAAGCCAAATGACGGGCGCCGGTTGCGGAACGCCAAGGTGCGCAGGGGCCTGAGTTGGCTTCAGGCCGTCTGCATGCCGTGCTGGCGCTTGAGCGCGTCGCAGGCGCTCGACTGCCAAAAAGCCAGCAGGGCGCGCATGGCGGCCGGGTGCGGGCAGGTGGCGGCCACCGAGCCTGAGAAGGTGGTGACGATCGCCACCGCCGGCGGCAGGCCACCCACGATGGTGATGCCCGGCACGCCCAGCATTTCGCTCAGTTGCTGAAAACCCAGCGCCACCTCGCCCCGGGCCACCAGGGCGCCCACCGGCACGCCCGGCTTGGCCTGCACGATGCGCGGCGCGAGGGTGTCTGCAATGCCCCAGGCCTCGAACTGTTTGGCCAGTTGCACGCCGCTCGGGCCGGTCGAATAACCCAGCGTGGGCGCGGCCAAAATGGCGGCCTTGAGCGCGGCTTCGCTCGAGATGTCGGGCACCGGCTGGCCGGCCGGCACCGCCACCGCCACGCCCGAGCGCACCAGGTCGGCGCGGCTTCCCGACAGCACATGGCCGCTGGCGATTAGCTTGTCGATGGCGTCGCTGGCCAGCACCACGCCGTCCAAGGCTTCGCCCGCCTGCACCCGCTTGGCCGCGTCCACGCCGCCGACCGACTCGACCAGCACTTGGACCTCGGGTGCCTGCGCCTGGTACAGCGCCACCAGGTCAGCCAGCAGCGGCTTGGTGGCCATCGAAGAAATCAGTTTCAGTGCGGTCATGGTGTGGGCAGGGGGTTGTGACTGCCGCCGATTATGGCCAAGCCGCCACCCATGCCCCGCTTAAACTACCCCTCATGCGGATTTTGGGCATCGAATCTTCTTGCGACGAGACCGGCGTGGCCCTGGTGGAGACCTGTGGCGAGGCCTTGCCACGCCTGCTGTCGCACGCGCTCTTCAGCCAGATCGAGATGCACCAGGCCTATGGCGGGGTGGTGCCAGAGCTCGCCAGCCGCGACCACATCCGCCGGGTGCTGCCGCTCACGCGACAGGTGCTGGCCGAGGCGGGCGCGGCCTTGAGCGACATCGACGTGGTGGCCTACACCCGGGGGCCGGGCCTGGCCGGGGCGCTCTTGGTGGGCTCGGGCGTGGCCTGTGCGCTGGCGGCGTCTTTGGGCAAGCCGGTGCTGGGCGTGCACCACCTGGAGGGGCATTTGCTCTCGCCCTTTTTGAGCGCCGACCCGCCCGAGTTCCCTTTCATCGCTTTGCTGGTGTCGGGCGGCCACACGCAACTCATGCGTGTCGACGGCGTGGGCCGTTACGAGTTGCTGGGCGAGACCATCGACGACGCCGCGGGCGAAGCTTTTGACAAGTCGGCCAAGCTGATGGGTCTGCCTTACCCCGGCGGCCCGGGCCTGTCGCGCCTGGCCGAGCAGGGCAACCCGGCGGCTTACAAACTGCCGCGCCCGCTTTTGCACAGCGGTGACCTGGACTTTTCTTTCGCGGGGCTCAAGACCGCGGTGCTCACACAAAGCCAGAAGATCGGCCCTGCGGCCCACACCGAAGGCGCGCCCGAGCGCGCCGACCTGGCCGCTTCGACCCAGGCGGCGATTGTCGAGGTCTTGGTCAAAAAATCCATGAATGCGCTCAAGACCACTGGCCTGTCGCGCCTGGTGGTGGCCGGTGGGGTGGGGGCCAACCGCGCCTTGCGCGCCCAGCTCAACGCCGCTTGCGCCAAGGCCCGGGTGCGGGTGCACTACCCCGAGCTGCATTTGTGCACCGACAACGGCGCCATGATCGCCATGGCCGCCGCCATGCGGCTGCAGTCGGGCGCGCAAACTGCCGATGCGCGCTACAGCTTCGATGTGAAGCCGCGCTGGCCCCTGCACGAATTGCGCTGAGCACAGGCCCATGACGGGCCATGGCCCGATCGACTCTTTCTGCCCTTGCTCTGAGAAGGGCTCTGCGGGTGGCGCAGGGATTGTCGTTAAACTTCGCCACTTTTGTCATTGGCCCGCACGTTTTCGGGGCCTGTCTCTCATGCGTTCCTTGTTTGCTTTTTTTCGCCCTGCCCTGTTGGGGCTGGCTTTCATTTCTTTGGTTGGTTCCGCACACGCGCACACACTTCCCCCCGTCAAACTGGCCCTGATCGAGGGCATGAGCGGTCCTTTTGCCAACACCGGTGAAGCGGTGGTGCGCAACATCGCCTGGGCCGTCGAGCGGGTCAACGCCCGGGGGGGTGTCAGAACCGCCCAAGGCCTGCGCACCGTGGTGCTCGAGCGCTACGACAGCAAAGGCCAGAGTGAAGAGGCCCTGTCCGCCCTCAAGTCGGCGATTGACGATGGTGCCCAGGTGGTCTTGCAGGGCAATTCTTCGGCCAATGCCTTGGCCTTGATCGATGCGATCAACAAGCACAACGAGCGCGAGCCCGCCAAACGTGTGCTGTTTTTGAACTACTCGGCGGTGGACCCGGTTTTGACCAACGAGAAATGCAGCTTTTGGCATTTCCGCTTTGATGCCCATGCCGACATGCGCATGGCCGCCCTGATGCAGGTGCTCCAGGGGGACCACTCGGTCAAGTCGGTTTACCTGATCGGGCAGGACTACAGCTTTGGGCATGCGGTGCTGCGCGAAGCCCGCAGGCAATTGGGGCTGCAGCGACCCGACGTCAAAATTGTGGGTGATGAACTGCACCCGCTGGGCCGGGTCAAGGATTTCCTGCCCTATGCCGCCAAAATCAAGGCCAGTGGTGCCCAGGCCGTCATCACGGGCAATTGGGGCAATGACCTGACCTTGCTGGTCAAGTCTGCGCGTGAGGCCGGTTATGAGGGCAAGTTCTACACCTTTTATGGCAATGCGCTGGGGGCGCCGGCCGCCATTGGCGAGGCCGGCATTGACCGCGTGCTGGCGGTGGCCGAGTGGCTGCCGAATGTGCCCGGTCAGGCCAGTGAGCAGTTTTACCTGTCATTTCGCCAGCGTTTCCCCAAACCGTCCGAAGACTATGTGCACCTGCGCATGCAACTCATGATCGAAGCACTGGCCCAGGCGATTGAAAAAGCCGGCAGCACAGAACCGGTGGCGGTGGCCTTGCAGCTGGAAAAATCGCGGGTCAGCATCGCGGGGCATGCCGGCGCCATGCGGGCCGAAGACCACCAGTTCCAGCAAGCCCTGGTGGTCGGCGTGATGGCCAGGCAAGGCACACCGGGCGTGCCCTTTGATGTCGAAGGCACGGGCTACGGCTTCAAGGTGCTGCGCCAGATCAAGGCCGAGCAGGCCCGCATGCCCAGCACCTGCAAGATGGTGCGACCCGGTGCAGGATGAAACGACCCCGGGCGTGGTGCTCAAGGCGCGGGTGATGGCCCGAGTCCGAGGCCCCTAATTGCCCTAGAATCGCCCGGTCCTGACCGAGGACCCATAGGCCTTTTTTTTCATCCACCCGTCGCCAGGGGCGCTCTGACAAGAGCTGAGATTGCGTCTGTTTCGACGCTGACCCTGGAACCTGATCCGGCTCATACCGGCGGAGGAAGCGCGACATGCTGTACGTCACCACGGCTGCCATTTTGGCGGCGCTCGTCTTTTTCATCTGGGTCGCCTTGCGCGACCAAACGCCCGTCGCCAGCCTGGACGACTACCTGACCGCCAGGGGCTCGCAGAGTGCGTCTGCCCTGGGCCTGTCTTTCCTGGCATCCGGCATGGGGGCTTGGATTTTGTTTGTTCCGCCCGAGATCGGAGCCTTTGTCGGGCCTGTGGCCGTCGTGGGCTATGCGCTCGCGGCGGCTTTGCCGTTTTTGTTGTTGGCCTGGCTGGGGCCGGCGATCCGTCAGAGGGTGCCACACGGCCGCACGATTGCCGAATACGCCCAGGACCGCTTTGGCCGGGGGCTGCGTTTTTGGGTGTCGGCTTTGTCGGTCTTGTACATGTTGTGCTTCATCACGGCAGAGCTGACGGCCATTGGCGCCATCACCGCCATGTTGTCCGAACTGCCGGGCAGCCTGGTCATCGTGGCCGTCGCGCTCACCACCTTGGTCTACACCACCTGGGGCGGGCTGCGGGCCAGCCTGGTCACCGACAAGTGGCAGGCCTGGTTGCTGCTCGCTTTGCTGGCCATTGTGATCGGCGTCACGCTGATGAGCCTGCCCAAGGATGCCGTGACCCAGCCCTGGCCCACGGCGCCCCTGGAGGTGTCCCTGAGCGTGGCCTTGACCTTGGTGATCGCTGTCACGGCCGCGAACATCTTCCACCAAGGGTATTGGCAGCGGGTCTGGTCGGCGCGCAGTGACCAAGAGCTGCGACGGGGCGCTTGGCTGGGCGGGTTGCTGACCATGCCGGTGATGCTGGTCATGGGGGCTTTGGGCATGCTGTGCATGGTGATGGGCAAAAACCCTGGCGCACCGCCCATTCCGTTTTTTGCCCTGTTGTCCGACGCACCGGCCTGGCTGGCTTTGCCCACCTTGGTGCTGGCGGTGGCCTTGGTGGCGTCGTCGGTGGATACCTTGCAAAGTGGCATCGTCTCTTTGGTGGTCACGGCGCGGCTCAACGTTTCGCTGGTGTCGGCCCGTTGGTTGACGGTCTTGCTGATGCTGCCAGTGGTCTGGGTCTCGCTGCAGGGGTTTTCTGTGCTGCGCCTCTTCCTGATTGCCGATTTGCTGTGCGCCACGGCGGTGGTGCCGGTCATGCTGGGCCTGTGGGCGCGCATGACGCCAAGCGCGGCCATCGCTGGCGCTGTGGCAGGCCTGGCCGGTGCGGTGCTGCCCGGCTGGGTTGACGGTGGGAGTCTGGCGGCAGGTGCGCTCGCCGCGAGTTTCCCTGCCAGCGTGCCCACCCTGGCACCTTTTGCGGGCGCCTTGTTGGCGTCAAGTCTGGTGAGTTTGGGCTGGGCCTGGATGAGGCCTGCGGTTCACCCGCATCCGGCCTGAGGAATCAACCCCTGGACCCGCCAGCGGCCCAGCGCTGGTGGTCGGGGGCTTATGATCCGCATGCCAACCATTTTCGGCCCCATCCCGGTGCCGAATCTGGCCTGTCTTGGTGGTTCAAGCTTGTTCATGGAAAGCCTCGTGTGATGCAAATTGCTGAAAATTACTTCCACGGTCAATGGGTCAAGGGCTACGACGCCCACATGCGGGGCGACTCGATCGACCCGGCCACCGGCGAGACGGCGGCCCATTTTGTGGCGGCCAGCGTGCAGGAGGTGGACGCGGCCATTGCCAGCGCCCGTGCGGCCTTCGAGACCACCGGCTGGGCCCAGCAGCCCAAACTGCGTGCGGATGTGCTGCGCCTGTTTGCTGACCGTCTGGAGCACAACAAGGCGCAGGTGGTGCAGACCCTGGTCCAGCTCAATGGCAAGTTGCAGCGCGAGGCCGAAGGGGAGGTGATGGCCGGTATTTCGGAGTTGCGCTATTACGCCGGGCTGGCGCGCAACCTGTTCGGGCGTGTGGTCGAGATGGAGCCGGATGTTTATTCGCATATCGAGCGCGAGGCCATCGGTGTGGCGGCGATCATCGTGCCCTGGAATGCACCGGTCACTTTGCTGGTGCGCTCCCTGGCACCGGCCCTGGCAGCGGGTTGCACCGTGGTGATCAAGGCGGCGCACCAGACCGCGCTGGTGCATGCCCAGGTGCTGGCCTGTCTGGTGGCCGATGAGCGCATTCCGGCGGGTGTGGTCCATTCTTTTGTGGAGTTGGGCAGCGAGGCCACGCAGCACCTGTGCACGCACCCCGAGGTGGATGTCATCAGCTTCACCGGTTCGACCCATGTGGGCAAACAAATTGCCTTGTCCACCGCCAAGAACCTGACCCGTCTGTCGCTGGAGCTGGGCGGCAAATCCCCGGCCATCGTCAGGGCGGACGCCGACATGGCGGCAGCGGTGCGCGGCATTGTTGGCGGGGCTTGCGTCATGGCAGGGCAGATGTGCACGGCGATCAGCCGTGTGCTGGTGCACGCGTCGGTGGCCGACGAATTGTCTGCGCAACTCACCCAGGCGCTGTCTGGCGTCAAGGTGGGGCCTGGCCATCTGCCGGGCTCGGGCATGGGCCCCTTGATCGACCGGCCCAACCAGGCCCGGATCCTCGATGAGCTGCATTCAGCCCGTCAGGACTGCCGTGTTCTGCTGGCGGGCACAGTCCCCACGGACACCCCTCGGGGCGGGGCGTTCATCACGCCCTCGCTGCTGGCCACGCAAGACCTGAGCAGCCACTTTGTGCAGGACGAAATTTTCGGCCCGGTCGTCACGCTGGAGCGTTTTGAGTCCGACGACGAGGCGGTGCACCGAGCCAATGCCACCCGCTACGGCCTGGCGGCTTCGGTGTGGACACAGGATTTCCGGGTGGCCCGCCACATGGCCCGCCGCATCAAATCCGGCAATGTGTGGGTCAACGCCCACAACCGCCTGTTTGCAGAAATCGAAACCGGGGGCTACCGGCACAGCGGCTTTGGCCGCCTGCATGGGGTGGAGGGCTTGAACGATTTCATGGAAACCAAGCATGTGTTCATGCCCTGCAACGGTTGAGGCCTGTTGAAGGCCTGCTCGGGTGCATGAGGGCGGCGCTGTTGAGCGCGCCCGGTTTCATCACTCCAGCTTGATGTTGGCCTTTTTGATCAGGTCGCCAAAACGCTCGAATTCCTGACGGTTCATCTGTGCAAACTGCTCCGGGCTCAGGCTGCCTGGCTCGCCACCCAGGCCTTTGAGTTTGGTCTGGATATCCGGCATCTTCAGGATTTTGGCCAACTCAGACTGCAGCCGGGCCACGACGTCGGGTGGGGTGCCTGTGGTCACGAACATGCCGTACCAGGTGCTCATTTCAAAACCACGCACACCGGCCTCTGCCAGGGTGGGGACCTGTGGCAATTCGCTGCTGCGGGTGGCCGTGGTCAGGGCCAGTGGCTTGAATTTGCCGGCCTTGATCTGGCCCATGGCCGATGACGTGGTGTCGAACATGATCTGCACGTTGCCGCCAATGATGTCCAGGTGCGCCTGGCTGCTGCCACGGTAGGGCACATGCACGCTTTTCACGCCAGCGGCCAGGTTGAAACCTTCGCCCGCAATGTGCTGGGTGCTGCCCACGCCAGACGACGCGTACTTGAACTCGTTGGGCTTGGCTTTCATCAGCGTGACCAGCTCGGCCACGTTGTTGGCGGGGACATTGGCGCCCACCACCAGCACGTTGGGCACCGTCACGATCAGGCCCACCGGGGTCAGGTCCTTGATGGGGTCATAGCTGAGTTTGATCAGGTGTGGCGCAATCGCCTGCCCGGTGTTGGTGGCCACCAGCAAGGTGTGGCCATCGGCCGGTGCTTTGGCGGTCATGTCCGCGGCAATGGTGTTGGAGGCGCCGGGCTTGTTGTCGACCACAAATGAGCCTTTGAAGGCTTCGCCCATTTTTTCGGCCAGCATGCGTGCAATGATGTCGGTGCCGCCACCGGCGTTGGCACCCACCATGATGCGCACGGGTTTGTTGGGGTAGCTCTGTGCCATGCTCAGCCATGGCGTGACCAACAGGGCCGCGATCAGGATTTTCTTCAATGTCATGACAAGGTCTCCTTAAAGGGTGGTGAGGTGTTGACGGCGCGAGTTGGCCATGCGGGCGGCCAGTTCAAAAGCGTTGCACATGGCTTGTGGATTGGCCACGCCCTGACCGGCGATGTCGTAGGCGGTCCCGTGCGCCGGTGTGGTGATGGGGCAGGGCAGCCCGCCATGCACCGTCACGCCTTGCTCGAAACCCATCAGCTTCATGGCGATCTGGCCCTGGTCGTGGTACATCGTCACCACCCCGTCGTAGCCACCGGGCACACGGATGGCGCGCACAAAAGCCGTGTCCGCCGGAAACGGGCCGTCGGCGGCAAAACCCATGTCGGCAGCTTGCTGTACGCCTGGCGTGATGATGCGGCCTTCTTCGTCACCGTAGTTGCCGTTGTCGCCGTTGTGCGGGTTCAGGCCGCAGACGGCGATGCGCGGACGGGTCACCCCGGAGGCCTGCAGGGCTTCGGAAATCATGCGAATGGCATCGGCCACTTTGTCCGGGCTCAGCAAGGATGAGACCTCGTTCAGGGGCACGTGCGAGGTCACCCGTGCGGTCCACAGCTTCTTCAGGACGTTGAGCTCGCCGCACACGCCCGAGTAGTCCATGTGTTCGGCAAACCAGCGCAATTCGTCTTCCTGGGTCATGCCGCCCTGCCGCAGTGCGGACTTGTTCAGCGGCGCAAAGCAAAACGCATCGGCTTGTCCGGACATGACCAGGTCCACCCCGGTGGCCAGGGCCTCGAGCATGTAGCGGCCGTTGTCCGCTTTGGCCACCCCGCGCTCAAAAGCCGGGGCGTGGTGGCCGGACCAGTCGTGCCAAACAACGTCCTGCGGCACATCGATCGAGTTTTTCTGGCCGATCAGGATGACCCGTGCCTGCTGGCCCCAGGCGCTGTTTTGCAGCATTTTTTCGACCAACTCCGGGCCAATGCCCGCGGGATCACCGGTGAATAAAGCCAGGGTGGGCACTGACATGGGCGATGGACTTTCTTTCAAAAAGGGGGGGCGCGATGCCCGTAATCCGTAATTACGCATTATGCTAGGGGGGTGCTCTGAACGGGTCAAGCTCTGGTTTTCCCCCATCTTTTGAACCATGTCTTCATACCATTCCTCCAGCCAGATCGAGCGGGTACCGCTCCACGAAGAAGTCACCAACCGCTTGCGCGACATGATCGTGTCCTTGAGCCTGCGGCCTGGCGAGCGCATCCAGGAGCTGGAGGTGGCCCAGTTGCTGGGTGTCTCCCGAACCCCCGTGCGCGAAGCGATCAAGGTGCTGACGGCCGAAGGCCTGGTGGAGCTGTTGCCCTTGCGGGGGGCCATCGTGAAGGCTTTTTCTGCCAAAGACGCCCGCGACATGCTGGACGTGATCGCATTGGTGGAGTCCTATGCCGGCGAGCGTGCCTGTCAGGCCAGCCCGGAAAAGATCGACGCGGTCCTCGAGATGCACCGTCAAATGAAGGTGTTGTTCGAGAAGCGGCAAAGGCTGGAGTACTTTGTCATGAACCAGCGGATCCACGAGGCCCTGATTGCGCTGGCCGACAACGACACCTTGAGCATGACCCACGCCACCTTGAGCAAACGCATGCGCAGCCTGCGCTACAGCGGCAACGCCAACCCGGAAAACTGGCGTGCCGCCATGGCCGAACACGAGCAGATGATGGTGGCTTTGGCCGCCCGCGATGGGCCAGCCCTCGCGCGCATCATGGGCGAACACATCCGCAACACCTGGCCGCGCATCAAGGACGTGGTCAGCTGAGACCCCCCAGTGGCCAGCGAACCGGCCCCGTGCAGGGCGGTCGGTGTCAGGGTTCAGCAGACCAGTTGACGCCCGCGTCCAAGGGGTAAATCGGCCGGCGCAGCCGTTGGAATTGGAGTTCGCTGTAGTCCGATGTGCAGGCCCCGGCGCCGGCGCATTCCACCGTGGCGCGGGCCAGGTGGCCCAGGCCTGCACGCCAGTGCACCCGGCTTTTGAGCACCACAAACTGCTTTTGCGTGGGGTCGATGCCCAGGCACAGCAGGGCGTTCACGTCAAAGGGTTCGACATGGCGCGAGATCAACGCGACCTCGACATCGCCCGTGTTGATCACCACCGACGGCCCCATGTTCTGCCGGGCACCCTGGCTCATGGGGCCTTTGTTGCGGTACTTGCCGTTCGAGATCAGTTGGACCACGCCCGACAACTCGAGGGGTTCGCTGCGGTGCGGCATGAGCGGCATGGCCATCTTGCCGCCCACCTGCAGCCGAACCTGGGCGCCTATGCCTGCGGCGATGGCCTGCTGCACCGCCTGGGGGTCAAAAATCGCAAACACCGCCACGTTGCGCAAGCCCTGTCGCAGCACTTCGGCCAGCACGGCGGTGGTGTCCATGGTGCCGCCCGAGGCGGCGTTGTCGTAATGGTCCAGCAGCACCACGGGAAACTCGCTCAGGGTTTGGGCCCGGGCCACCGAGGTGGTCAGCGGCTCCACCTGGTACACCCATTGGGCGCGGCTGTCCCAGGCCATCTGCATCAACTCGTCGCGCAGACGCTGCGCCAGCGCCGGGTCGTTGTCGGTCACCACCACCACCGACAGGCCCGCGTTTTCGATGTCGGCGTGTGGAAACCCAGTGAACACGCTGGCGCACAGGGCGCCGTCTTTTTCCATTTGCCGGGCGCGCGCCTGCAGGGATCGGTTGGGCTCGTCCAGTGAACTTTGGCGCATGATGTGCGGCACCATGGGCAAGCGGCCCCAGGCGGTGGTGGGCCGCGCCTGCCCCTGAATCAGCTGGAGCAGGGCCGAGCCCGCCCGCACGCCGGTCTCGTACATGTCCACATGCGGGTAGGTTTGATAACCCGCCACGGCTTGCGCCAGCTCGACCATGTCGGCGTAGACGTTGGCATGCATGTCATAGGCCACGCCGATCGGGGTGTTCGGGTCGATGGCGCGGATGCGGCGCAGCAACTCGCCTTCGCCGTCCTCATGGCTTTCGCTCACCATGGCACCGTGCAGGTCCAGCAAAATGCCGTCATATCCACCCAGCGCCACGGCCTGCAAAATCGTCTGGCTCATGGCCTCGTAGGCCGCATCCCACACCAGACCGCTGGGCGCGGCGTGTGCAGCCAGTGCCAGTTCGAACTCGGCGCCCGCTTGATCGGCCAGGTCGATGAAGGCCCCGGTGGCCGTTCCTGTGCCGCGAAAAGCGTCAATCGCCGCCTCGCCACAAGGTGGCGCTTCACCCGGGCCCAGTGCAAAGCGCTGCAGGTCGGTGGGCACCGGCGAGAAGGTGTTGGTCTCGTGCATCATCATCGCGATCAGCAAACGCATAGGGCCTCCAGTTCATTGAAGGGTCATGATGGCCCTGAGACCCCGGCGCGCACAGTCACCGATGTGCCAGCCCCGGTGAGGGGGGCGTTTGTCTGGATTGACGCGCCCGTCCACGGGCGCCAGACTTCTTGCTGGTTTGATGTTGCAGGAGCCCACCTCTGTGTTGAATGTGCAGGCGCCCACCTCTGTGTTGAATGTGCAGGCGCCCATCCCTTTGTTGATTTTGTAGGAGCCCACCCCCGTGGGCGAAAGCCAATGCGGATGGATGGCGTGAAATCGCCCACAAGGTTGGGTTCCTAGCGCCCAGGTTCATTCGCAGTTCAAGCCATCTTGGAGACCCCGCATGTTCCCTTGCATCGACACCCTGGCGGCCACCTCGGCCTTTGAGCGCGGTCAGATATATGGCTGCCAGGCCCAGGACCGCATCCAGCACAGCGTCATCACCTATGCCCGCTTGTTCGCCGCCTGCGGCATCGACTGGGCCAGCGCCTGCGAGCGGGCCATGCGCTTTGAGCCTGTGATCGAGCAGGTTGACGGCGACCTCATGGCCGAGTTGCGCGGCATGGCCCAAGGCAGTGGCCAAACTCTGGGCAGTCTGATGGCGCTGAATTGCCGAACCGAAATTTTGCCGCCCACATTTTTCTCGCAAGAGCCGCAGCTGGCCCACGCCGCCTTGGCCGCCAACCGCGCCGCGGGCCTGCCCGATTGGTTGGTCGATGCGCCCTGGGACGGCGCTTTGAAAGACGGCGAATGCACCGCCATGGGGGTGGCCGCCGCCGCCAGCCGCACGGGCCAAGCCTGGCTCGCGCAAAACTGGGACTGGATGGGGCGCCAGCGCGAAGCCCTGGTGCTGCTGCACACCTCAGGCCCCAGCGGCCAGAGCATCACCACCCTGACCGAAGCGGGGATGCTGGCCAAGATCGGCATCAACCAGTCGGGCTTTGCGCTGGGCCTGAACATCCTGCGCTCCCACCGCGATGGCAGCCGATTGGGCGTGCCGGTGCATGTCTTGCTGCGGCATTTGCTCGATTGCAAATCCGTGGCGCACGCGCGAGAGCGTTTGCAGGCTTTGCAGTCTGATTGGGGGCTGGGTTTTGGTGCGGCCTCCAACGTGCCCTGCGCCGACGGCCAAGGGCACGTCGCCTGCTTTGAAGTTTCCCCTGCGGGCTGGGCCGAGGTCACGCCCACCGAGGGCGTGGTGGTCCACACCAACCATTTCATGTGTGAATCGCTGCTGGCCGAGCAAGCCCCCATGGGCCCTGCTTTATCGAGCCACAGCCGCCTGAGCACCGCCCGTCAGCACGCGCGGCAAAGGCCCATCGGGCAAGCCGAGCTGGAGCATTTTTTGCGCGACGAATCGGATGGGTTTTTGTCCGTCTGCCGCAGCCCCGACCCCAGTGTGCCGCCCGAGGCCCGCGTCGAGAGCGTGGCCGGTATCGTCATGCACACCCAGCCGCCTGCCATGTGGCTGGCCTGCGACGTGCCCAGCCGGGTGGCGTTCGAGGCCGTGCCTTTGGCCCAGCCCGTGCAGCTTTGAAACAGGCCACGCGAAAAGTCGTTGAGCAGGGGCCCACCCCGTGGCCGATGGTGTGCAGCCTCAAGCCCCCAAGTGCCGCACCACGTCGGTGATGCGCCAGCCCAGCTGCAGGCCCTGCGCCAGCGCCAGCGCGTTCAGGCCGTTGACCACGCCGTTGTCCAGCCCGTCCTGCGCCTCGCCAATGCGGGCCGAGGTGTGCGCGTACAAGATGGCCAGCACGCCCACGGCCTGCAACTCGTGCAGCGCCACGCGACCGGCATCGTCTTTGCCGCCCCCCGCGTCGTTGAAGGCCACGGCAAAAGGCTTGAGGGTTTGCGCCGTCACGAAATGCGAGGCCGACAAACCACCGTGCGAGCCCGACACGACCACCGAGCCCGCATGGCTGGCATTGACCAGCGCAATCGAGTCCAGCAACACCAGTGGGCGCCGGGTCATCGCGTTTCCTTGTCGACGTCTTGCGCAAAACTGGCATTTTGCAGCGGGGCCTTGTCGGCCATCCAGCCTCGGTAGACGGTTTTGAAATCGGCCACGATCTGTGCCAGAGGCATGTCGTCAAAGGTGCCGCGCTGGTGCACGTACTCCATGTGGCGGTTGCCTGATTTGTCGAAGGGGTGGTAGATCGAATCGTTTTGCCCGTCAAACACCAGTGGCAGCAGGCCGAATTTGTCGCACAACTCGATGTTGAAGGCGGGCGTGGCCTTGACCCACCGACCGTCCAGCCAGATGTCGGCATAGCCGTGCCAGATGAAGACGTCGGTTTGCATGGTTTGGCGCAAGCGCTCGGTGCTCAGGTGGTTGCGCACATCGGCAAAACCCAGGCGGGCATGCAGTCCTGCGGCGCGGCAAGCCGCGGCCATCAAGGCCGCCTTGGGCACGCACCAGCCCGAGCCCTGGGCAATCACCGAACTGGCGCGCATGCCTTCGGTTGACAGATCGATGCGGTAGGGGTCGTAACGGAACAGGTCGCGTACCGCCAGATACAGCGAAACGGCGCGTTCGCGGTCGCTGTCGCCTTGCGCGTGCTGGCGCGCCAAGGCGACCACGTCGGGGTGGTCGCTGTCGATCAAGGCCGTCGCGGTGAGCGTGGCGAAAGAGGGCTGGTCGGTCATGCGGCTCACTGTAGCGCGTGTGCCAGCGCCGGGCTGTCGCGCTGGCTATAGTGGCTTGTTGCGCTCTTTATGGGGCGCCGTTCAGGAAAGGAAGCCATGGCCTCGGTGTTGAATTTTGGTGCGGTCCGCGTGCATTTGGGCGAGAAGTCGGGCAAATACCCCGACGGCAACCAGCTCATCGTGCACGGGGCCGACACGCGGGTGGCCTTTGACACGCCCGAGGTGGCCAACCGCATCGGGCCTGAGTTGGACACGGTGGACCTGGTCATTCTGGGCCATGTGCACGAAGACCACATGGCGGGGCTGCACCGCCTGCCGCACGCCCGCGTGCAGGTGCACGAGGCCGACCTGGCCGCCGCCCAGTCGTGGGACGGCATGTGCCGCCACTACGGCTACCCGCCCGACGTGTTGGACGCGATGCTGGCCATCGTGCAAAAGGATTTCCATTACCAGCCCCGACCCGACGCCACCGGCTACACCGACGGCGCGCTGTGGGATTTGGGTGGTGGCGTGCGGGTGCGGGCGCACCACCTGCCGGGCCACACCGCAGGCCACTGTGCTCTGGTGGTCGAGAGCGAAGGCCTGGCCTTCATCGGCGACATCGACCTGAGCGGTTTTGGCCCCTATTACGGCGATGCCACCTCCAGCCTGAGCGACTTTCGGCATACCCTGAAAAAAGTTGCCGAGCTCGATGCCCGCATCTGGGCCACCTCGCACCACAAGGCGGTCATCACCGATCGGGCGCAATTTCTGGCCGATCTGGCCCGATTTGCCAGCAAGATCGATGAGCGCAACGCGCAGCTGCTGGGTTATTTGCAGACCCCGCACAGCATCGATGAACTGGTGGACCGCCGCTTGCTGTACCCGGCTGGCTATGACGTGCCCTTTGTGCCCTGCGCCGAGCTTCGCACCATCGCCATGCATCTGGACGAGCTGCTGGCCCAGGGGCAAATTGCGCAGCAAGCCGACGGCCGCTATCTGGCCGTGTGATGTGGGACGCCCTGTGAACTGGAGACCCCGATGACCCCCGAACAACTTTTGCAGCACCACGACCAGGCCCAGCTGTGGGGCCAACCGCCCGGCGTGGTGGGCGGCCCTGACCACGCAGCGGCCTACCAGAAAGCCCTGGCCGTTCGCCGCCTGCGCCAGCAGCGCGGCGAAGTCCCCAGGGGCTACAAGATCGGTTTCACCAACCGAACCCTGTGGTCGCGTTACCAGGTGTTTGGCCCCATGTGGGGCACGGTCTGGCATACCGGTCTGGTCTTTGGCGAGCTTGCCGAGCCCGGGCAGGCCCAAGGCCAGATCGACCTGAGCGCCACCTGTCAGCCCCGGCTGGAGCCCGAAATCGTCTTCGGCATGAAGGCCACGCCTGCGGCGGACGCCAGCATGCAGCAGTTGTTGGATGCCATCGACTGGATCGCCCCTGGTTTTGAAGTCGTGCAGTCGCACTGCCTGGACTGGAAGTTCACCGCCACCGACACCATGGCCGACGGGGGCCTGCACGCGCGGCTGCTGGTGGGCCAGCGTCTTGCGGTCACAAGTCTGGCAAGCGACGCACAGGCCCTGCACCATCTGCTGGCGCAGGCCCAGGTCACGCTGTTCAAAAACGGCCAGGCGGTGGAGCAGGGCACGGGCGCCAACGTGCTCGACAGCCCGCTCAAGGCCCTGCACCACTTTCTGGCGGAACTGCGCCAATGCCCCGGTGCGGTGGACCTGCAAGCCGGCGATGTGGTCACCACCGGCACCTGGACCGACGCCTGGCCGCTGCGCGCGGGTGAGCGCTGGCGGGCCGAGTTTTCGGCGCCCTTGGGCAGCATCGCTGCCCAGATGTGCTGAGCGCCGTCTTGCCCAAGGGCCATCAGGCGGCAAGCCGAGCCTGCCCTGACCTGACCTGACCGTGTCCCCCCTGATGTCCCAGCAGCCTGGCCCCTCGGACCCACAGGGTCGCTACCATTGACCCGCCTCCATACCGACCAGTTTCCCTCTTCCCTGACATGGCCCGCATTTCCCCACGCCACCGCCGCGACGACTTTGAAGCCAGCCGGGTCTACGAATACCCGCAGCACCTGCGCGAAGCCATCGAAGACGCCCCCACCGGCGCAGGTGTGTACACCTTCCATGGCCAAGAAGGCGATTTGCCGCTGTACATCGGCAAAAGCATCAACATCCGCGCCCGCCTGCTCGCGCACCTGCGCACGCCTGACGAAGCCCGCATGCTGCGCCAGACCCAGCGCATCAGCCACATCCGCACAGCGGGTGAGATCGGTGCGCTGCTGCTGGAGGCGCAAATGGTCAAGGCCCAGCACCCCTTGTTCAACCAGAAACTGCGCCGCAACCAACAGCTGTGCAGCCTGCAGCTGCAAGGTGGGGTGCCGCAAGTCGTTGACGTCCGCGACATCGACTTTGCCCAGCAGCCCGAACTGTATGGCCTGTACGCCAGCCGCCACGCCGCCCGGGAGGCGCTGCGGGCCATCGCCGACCAGAACCGGCTGTGTCATGGCCCGCTCGGCCTGGAAAAGCTGCCTGCGGGCAAAGCCTGTTTCAGGGCCGCGATTGGCCAATGCGCGGGGGTATGCCGTGGCGACGAAACCCCCGATGCGCACCGCGAGCGCCTGTTCAGCAGCTTGCTGGCGCTGCGTGTGGAATGCTGGCCCTACCCGGGGGCGGTGGGGCTGGTCGAGCGGGACGCCGATTTCATGCAAATCCATGTGGTCAGGCACTGGTGCTATCTGGGCAGCACCCCGAGCGAGGCAGCGGCCCGCCAACTGAGTCAAACGGCCTCACAGGTGGCGGCCCACTTTGATGCCGACGGCTACAAGATCTTGTGCCGCCCGGTGCTCATGGGGCGTGTGGAGCTGTTGATGTTGTAGGGCTGGGGGGCCGGCCTTGGCCCCGGGCTTGTGGTGCTGGATGCTCTGAGTGCGCCCTGGGCCACAGCGGTGGTGGAAAGGGGTCACCAGGTGGGCCCCAGCCGCTTTCAGGGCACCAGGTCGATCAGGATCTCGTTGCGGCGGTTCCAGGGCAGGGTGAACGGGTCGTCGTAGCGGGCCACCTGGGCGGTGGGGCTGAGCTTCAGGTTTCGGGTTTTCGCCCAGGCCCGCAGGCGCTCGGTCTGCTCTTGGATGCTCGCTTGCGTGGTGAAGCCGCCAAAACGCACCGACACCACCTCATGCTCGGCCACTGGGCGCAACTGGATTTCGGGGTTCAGGGGTTGGGGCAAGGTTTGGATGCTTTCGGCCGCCGGCATCACAAAATGCACGCGCCAGCCTTCGGTCTGCGGGGTGACGGTGACGGGTGCGGTCATCGAAATCTTGCGTTGAGCCCCCACCCCGGCCGGAACATTGTCACCAAATATGTACGACGCAATGCGCCGAAAGCCGTTGCGGCTGGCGGCATCGAAGTCGCCACCGATGTGTGTCTGCGCCACCGTGAAGGCCGCATACCGGCGCACCTCGAAAGGCGGGTCAGAAACGAGCACGGTGTAGCGCGGTTCTTCAATGGCCATGGCAGCCCCACAAAAAAGAAACAGAACAGACAAAAACCAGCGCATGGCAGACCTCGGGGGGCGGGGCGGGCGCGCTGCACCGCCGGACCCGGCGCGGGGGGATCTGGCCGGGCAGCCCATGAGGTCCTGCTTGGACACGGCGTTGCGCTCAGGCGCGGGCAGCCGGGCTTGACCGCAAGGAGGCGGCCAGGGCCACAGCCTCACGGGGGTCGGTGCAAATGCCGTCGGCATGCAGGCTGCGGGCATCGTGGTGTTGCAAGGAGAAAATCGGCCCCCCCAGCAAGATGCCGGGCGCAGGATTGCCCGATGCGGCTTTGAGTGCGCGGATCAGACCGGGCAGGGTGTTGAGCTGCGCTTCGGTGGCACACGAGATGCCCACCACATCAAACCACTCGTTGCTGACCGCATGCACCAACTCCGTCTCGGAGACCGAGATTTCGATCACCACATCCCAGCCGGCCTTGCGGAAAAAATCCGACACGATGGTCAAGCCCAAAAAATGCTGCGAGCCGGGGGCGGAGGCCAGCATGATGCGCGGCACATCGCTGCCGTATTGGGGGCCGTTTTGGTATTCGAAGCCCAGGCGGTGCGTGATTTCGTGCATGCGCACCAGGCCGCAGGTGACTTCGGTGAAATCGCACAGGTCTTGCTCCCACATCAGCCCCAGTTGGCGGGCCGCTGGCGTGATCAGCTCCAGAAAAATCCGGTCCGTGGTGACACCCTGGTGCAGCAATTCATCGATGAATTGCGTGGTTTCACTGATGGGGCTGGATTTGCTCAAGGCCACAAAGCTGGCCACCTGTTTGGCCGAAATACCGGGGCCTGCGGCGGGCATCAGGGCATCGGGCAGGGCGATCCGGTGCGCCTGCACCAGGCGCGGGATGATCTGGGTCTCAATGACCTCGGTCAGGGACCGTTTGCACTCGTCCTGACCGTGGGAGGGGTCGGCGTTTGGCGTTGTCATGGCTCGAGGTGTTGACCCTTGTCCCATCGATGACATGAGGGTCAGCAGTGCGTTGGCATGCACCCTCCAAGGGATGAATGGCCAGCGCGGTAATTGGAGGTACATCAACAATCCAGAAAGTTGTTTTCAACCTTAGCGGTTTCACCCCCACCACGCAAGACACCAAGCCCCCGCTTTTCTAGGGGTTATCACCTGCCATGGGGCAGGGCTGGCCTGTCAGATGCCACTGGGGCGCTTGAGGGACTGGTTGCGGTCGGCCGTGACCACATCAATCTGGCGAATTTGCCCTTCGCGCCGGATGCTCAGGGTCAGGGTGCTGCCGGCTGGGCCCACGGCCCACAACCGTCGGTAAAAGTCCTGCAAATTGACCAGCGCCTGGCCCTGCAGGGCCAGCAGGGTGTCGCCCGCCCTGATGCCGCTGCGTTCAGCGGGGCTGTCCGGGGAGACCCGCAGGACGGCCAGTCCGCCATTCGGCAAGGCCTGGCTGCTGATGCCCAGCCACGAGGGCGCAGGACCAGGGCGCTTGCCTGTTCGCAGCAGCTCTGGCAAGGGGTCCTTGACCAAATTGACGGGCACATAAAGGTTGCCCGGTAAGCGCTGTTGGTCATCGAACACATCCGGAACCAGCAAGGAGCCGATGCCGACCAGGCGTCCCGCTTGGTCAAACAGCCCGGCGCCACTCCAGTTGTTCACCGCAGGCAAAGTCATGAGGGGGGCCTCCAGCAGGTATTCCCATCCGGCGGCGAAGGTTTTGCGCGACACCAGCTCCAGCGCCGTCAGCTCGGACTCCCTTTGGCCCAATGTCCAGAGTTTTCCAGGGGTCGGCAAGGCATCCGAGTCGCCCAGAGGCACGGCTTCCAGACGCAAAGGCACCAATGCCCGGATCAGCCCCAGACCGCTGGCGTTGTCCACAGCCCGCACCTGCCCCGGAACTCTTCGCCCCTGGTGGTCGACCAGATCCACGGTTTCGGCTTCCAGAAGCAGGTAGCCGATGGTGAGGACGGTGTCCGCAGCGATGACCACCCCCGAGCCCAGCCTTTGCTGACCCAGCGTGCGCGCGGTGTTGGCCTGTTGGTCGCTGCGCGTCTGGACGGCGACGACCGACTGCATGATCCTTTGCACAGTGGCGCTTGGCAGCGCTTGCTCGGCTTGCGCCCAGGCCAAGGGCCCAAAGAGCCAAGTGGCGCAGCATGCGATCAAAAGCGGGAGCTTCATGGTCATTCTCCGTAAAACCGCCAACAAGAGTGTTCAACAGCGCCTGTCGGTGGTGGCACACCCACTGGCGTGAGTCCATTGTGTGTCGCAGCGACTTAACCCCATGGCCGGGGAGACTACTGCTCACTTGGGCAAATCGCGCGCACCGCTGGCGGGGCGGTGCATCTTGAACAGCTGCTCAGGCCCGATGCTGAAGTAATCGGCCGGACCGCCGCCGCGCAGGATGTGTCCCGCGTTGGCCGTGTCATAGACCCCGTCCTTGAGCAAGCGCTGCTCAATGTGCACGCCCACCACTTCGCCAAACACCATCCATGTGTCGATGGCTTGGCCTTGCAGACCTTTCAGTTGCAGGATTTGTGTGCAGCGGCATTCAAAGCTGACCGGGCTTTGCGCCACGCGTGGCACGCCCACGATGCGCGAGGGCGCTGGCGTCAAACCCGCCAGATCGAACTCGCTCACCTCAGGGGGCACGGCCTCGCAGGTCTGGTTCATCACCTCGGCCAACTCGCGGGTGACCAAATTCCAGACAAATTCACCCGTGGCTTCGATGTTGTTCAGTGAATCCTTGCGCCCGATGCTGGAAAAACCAATCACTGGGGGCACGTAGTTGAAGGCGTTGAAAAAACTGTAGGGCGCCAGGTTCAATACGCCGCTGGCACTGCGGCTGGACACCCAGCCAATGGGGCGCGGGCCGACGATGGCGTTGAAGGGGTCGTGTGGGAGGCCGTGGCCCAAGCGGGGTTCGTAAAAGTGCTGCATGCCTTGACTGTAAGCGGCATTGGGCGGCCAGGGCAGTCATGCACCGGACAAGCCTTGCAGACTATGATCGCGTCCTCTTGAGGACTCCCATGACACGACCCCTTCTCGCCGAATCGTCCATCCACCCGGCCATTCGCCAACGCATTGCCGAACACCACTTGCCTGTGATCCAGCAGGTCCAGACCGCCATCGCCCAGCACACCGTTGTGGTGGTGGGCTTGTCGGGCAACCCTTTTGTCGGCAAAGCCCGCAAGGCGCTGGCTGCGGCTGGGGTGGCGCATGCGTACATCGAGTTCGGCAGCTATTTTTCGCAATGGCGCTTGCGCAATGCCCTGAAGATGTGGACCGGTTGGCCCACGTTCCCCATGGTCTTTGTGCGTGGCACCTTGGTCGGTGGGGCCGACGACCTGCGCCGCCTGATCGACAGCGGCGAACTGCAGACCCTGCTGCAAGCCTGATGCCCATGGCGTCCCTTGCCAAACCCGAGTTGTGGCGCACCGAGGTGGGCGATGGGTTGGCCGTGCTCCACATTCCTGGCGCACTCAAGCGCGCACGCACCTTTGACATCGATGTGAGCCTGTGGGTGCGCGTGCCCGAAGACAACGCCGAGGCTTGGCACGAATTGACGCTGGAGATCGACGGCAAGCAGCAATGGCAGCGTCGCATCGCCAGCAGCTGCCCGGGACAGAGCGATGGGCTGGATTACCACTGCCGCGTGGTCCTGGAAGCCGGTCCGGCCTTGCGCATCCGCGCTGTGACGGGCACCCGAGGCTCGGTGGTGCAGCGTTTGCACCTCGAGGCCCGCGAAGACCTGCAGGCTTAGCCAATGACTTGCAGTTCAAGCAGCGGCTTGTTGTGCATCAAGCGCTCAAAGCCCAAGGCTTGCACATCCGTGGTGTGGGACTTCCCTTGCAGCATCCACTCGGCCAGTGCCAAACCGGCCCCGGCTGCGTGCTGCATGCCGTGACCTGAAAACCCATTGATGAAATACAGGTTGTGCACCGATGGGTGCGGCCCGATCACGGCGTTGTGATCGAAGGTGTTCATCTCGTAGTAACCCGCCCACGCCCGCTCGACGCGCAAAGCCGCCAGCGCCGGGATGCGGTGTGCCAGCGACGCCCATTGTTCGTCGTTCCATTCGGCCCAGTTGGGCTCCAGCGGCAGGTCGGGTTCGGTGTGCAAAGGCTCTGCACCGGTGATCAAAAAACGGCCCTCAGGCCGCAGCCACCAGCCGCTCGGGTCGATCAGCAAGGGGCATTGCGCCAGCGGCTCGGGGAAGGACAGCACAAACACCGTGCGCCGCGCAGCGTCAATGGGCAATGGCACCCCGGCCATGGCCGCCACTTCGCGAGCCCATGGTCCCGCAGCATTGACCACTTGGCCGCAAGGCAAGCGCCCGCCGCTGGCCAGGTGCACCGCATGGACTTGCGTGTGGGTGTGGTCCAAACCCACCACCCGGTCGTGCAGGCGCTGCACGCCTTGCGCCATGGCTTTTTTCAGGAATGCCTGGTGCAGGGCCGGGCCATCGAACCAGCCTTCGCCGCTCAGGCCCAGGCTGCCCAGGGCCACATCGTCCACATTCAGCCAGGGAAAGCGCTGGCGCAGCGCTTCGGGCCCAAGCAGCGCGACATCGGCCCCGGCTTGCTGGTGAATCTGGTGGGCGGTTTGCATGCCGGCCACTTGATCGGCTTGGGCCAGGTACAAATAACCGGGCTCCTGCAAACCCAGCGCCACCGGGTGATCGGGCAGGCCCAGGTGCTGCTCGGCCTGGCGCAAAAACCCGATGCCGTATTGGCTCAGGCGGATGTTGACCGGGCAGGTGAATTGCTGGCGGATCGAGCTGGCCGACAGCGATGAGGAGGCTTTTTCGTAGCGGGGATCCGACTCGACCAGCGTGACGCGCAGCCCCGGCTGCAAGTGCGTCAGCCAATAGGCCGTGGCCGCGCCCATCACGCCGCTGCCCACGATCACCACATCGCTGTGGTTCATGGCCGAAAACCTTCGGCCAAGGCCGCGCGGTACACCAATCGGGCCGCCACGGTGTCTTCCACCGCCTGGCCCAGCGATTTGAAAATGATGGTGGTGCCCGCTGGGGGCGGCGCCACGCGGCCGCACAGAATTTCACCGATCTCGGCCGCCACTTGCGCCCCCGAGAGCATCACATCGCCCGATTCTTTTTCGGCCGCCTCACGTTGGTCGGCCACCACCCAGTGGGCCATGGCCGCGTCGTCCAGTTCGCGCCAGGTGGGGCGCGGTGCACCCACGGCGGCCACAAAGGCTCCGGGTTGGAGCCACTCACCGAGCAGCACCGGGGCACTGGCATTGGTCACGGTGCACACGATGTCGGCGCCGCGCACCGCCTGTTCGGCGCTGGCGCAGGCCACACCGCCGATGTCAAGCGCGCACGCTTTGGCGTTGGCCGCGTTGGGGCTCCACACACGCATTTCGGACACCTCGCGCACGGCGCGCAGCATGTGCGCGTGGCTGCGCGCCAGTACGCCGCTGCCCAGCATGGCCACCACTTGCGGGCTGCGCGGCACCAGCGCATCGGCCGCCACGGCGGAGGCCGCTGCCGTGCGCATCGCGGTGATGGTGTTGCCCTCCATCACCGCCAGGGTCTGGCCTGTGGCCGGGTCCATCAGCACGATGGTGCTCAGCAGCGTGGGCAAGCCTTTTTGGGCGTTGCCCGGCACCAGGGTGATGAGCTTGGTGCTGAGCGCATCGCCCAGTTGCGCGGGCTTGAGGAACAGCAGGCCGTTGGCCGAGGCCTCGCCGATGGGCATGACCGTGCGCAAGGGCTGCAGCACCTGGCCCAGCGTCAAGGCCACCAGAGCTTCGCGCACACCCTTGAGCAATTCGGGAATGCTCAGCAATTCTTGAACGCGGGTTTCGTCAAAGTAATGGACCATGGGGGTTTCTCCAGGGAGTTAGCGCGTGGGGTGATTTTGCTCTGGCTGAACCCAGGGGTGGGCCGCGAGGTATTGGGTTTCAAAATCCCGGATGTCCTGGGCGTGCAGGAGGCTCATGCCCACAGCGTCCAGCCCATGCAAAAGCATGTTCTTGTGCAGTGGGTCCAGCTCAAAACGCAAGGTGCGTCCGTCGCCTGCGCTGTACACGCTTTGCGTGGGCAAGTCCAGCGCCATCTGGCAACCCAGGGGGTCCTGGGCCAGGCGGGTCAAGCGTGCCACCTCGGTGTCGGGCAGCACCAGGGCCAGCACACCATTGCGCAGGCAGTTGTCGCTGAAAATGCCGCCAAAGCTGGCGCCGATCACGCAGCGAATGCCCAGTTGGCGCATGCCCCACACCGCGTGTTCGCGGCTGGAGCCGCAGCCAAAGTTGGGGCCGGTGATCAAAAACATGGCCTCGGTCCAGGGCGCCTGGTTCAGCACAAAATCGGCACGCTTTTGGCCGGCCGCGTCAAAGCGCATGTCGTGCAAAAAACCCTGCGACAGACCTTCGCGGTCAATGCCCTTGAGGAATTGCTTGGGCATGATTTGGTCGGTGTCGACGTGCGGCAAGCTCAGGGCGGCCGCGACGCCTGAGAGGCGGGTGAGGGCTTGAAGGCGGGACGTCATGCGTGGTGTTTCAGTGGCATGGCAGGCTGCGCAAGTCGGTCAGCACGCCGGTCACCGCGGCGGCGGCCACCATGGCCGGACTCATCAGGTGGGTGCGTGCCCCCGCACCTTGGCGGCCTTCAAAATTGCGGTTGGTGCTGGAGGCACAGCGGTCTCCCGGGTTCAGGTGGTCCTCGTTCATGGCCACGCACATCGAGCAGCCCGATTGTCGCCATTCAAAACCTGCTTGCTGGAAAATCTGGGCCAGGCCTTCGGCTTCGGCTTGGGCACGCACCAGGGATGAGCCGGGCACCACCATGGCGCGCACCCCGGACGCCACGCGGCGACCCCGCAGGTAGCGAGCGGCATCGCGCAAATCGTCGATGCGGCTGTTGGTGCACGAGCCAATGAAGGCATGGCTGATGGGCAAGCCCTGCAGGGCCTGGCCGGGTATCAGAGCCATGTAGGCCAGTGCGCGCTGCATGCCTTGACGCTTTTGCGCGTCGCCTTCGTGTGCCGGGTCGGGCACCACACCGTCAATGGGCACGCCTTGGTCGGGGCTGGTGCCCCAGGTCACGCGCGGCGCGATGTGTCGCGCGTCCAGGCTGACCTCGCGCTCAAACACGGCATCGTGGTCGCTGCGCAGGTTTCGCCATTGCGCCACCGCGGCATCCCAGTGTGCGCCTTGCGGCACACGGGGGCGACCATGCAGGTAATGGAACAAGGTGTCGTCCGGCGCCACGATGGCCCCGCGAGCGGCCGCCTCCACGCTCATGTTGCACAGCGTCAACCGGCCCTCCACGCCCATGGCCTCAATCGCTGGACCGGTGTACTCGATGACATGGCCCGCAGCGCCGTCGGCACCGATCTGCGCGATCAGGCTGAGCACCACATCCTTGGCCGTGATGCCTGGCGGCATCGTGCCATGCACCGTCACACGCAGGTTTTTCTGGGGTCGGTAAACCAAGGTCTGGGTGGCCAGCAGGTGTTCGATCTCGCTGCTGCCAATGCCAAACCCCAAAGCCCCCATGGCCCCGTGGGTGGTGGTGTGGCTGTCGCCCGCTGCCATCACCATGCCGGGCAAGACCCAGCCTTGTTCGCTGGCCACCACATGCTCGATGCCCTGGCGCGTGTCGAGCATGTCAAACAGTTCAATGCCGTGGCGGGCACAGTTGTCGGCCAGGGTCTGCACTTGCCGGGCGCGGTCGGCATCGTGCAAGACCATGGTGCGGGCGTTGCGCACAGGCGTGGTGGCGTTCACATGGTCCACCACCGCCAAGGAAGCGCCTGGCCGCCACACCGGCCGGCCTTGGGCATGCAGCGCAGCAAACGCCTGTGGGCTGGTGTATTCGTTGAGCACCTGCCGGTCCACATACAGCAGGATTGGCCCGCCGTCACCCAGGGGCCGCACCGTGTGCGCATCGACGATGCGCTGGTACAGGGTGCGCCCGGTCATGCGGGGGATGGCGGGGGGGATGCGTGTGCGGGCGCGCCCGCCGCGTAAGCGGCGGTGGCCGCCACCACGTCAGCGACCTCGATGTCTGCCGCCGTCAAGCCGGTGGGCAGCACGACCACGCCATCCGCATCGGCCACCAGGTGGTCGCCTGGGGTGAAGGTCACGCCACCGAAATGCAGGGGCACATCGCGTTCGCCGGCACCGGTGCGGCTGCCACGCTTGGGCACCGTGCCGAGGGCCTTGACGCCGATGTCGATGGCGTTGAGTTCGTTGGCATCGCGCACCGCGCCATGAATGACCACACCCGCCCAGCCGTTGCGTGAGGCGAGTTCGGCCATCACGTCGCCAAACAGGGCGCGCGCGATCGAGCCTGCGCCGTCGATGACCAGGACCTGACCGTGGCCGGGCTGGCTCACGGTGTCGCGCATCAGGCCGATGTCTTCGTGGCATCGCAAGGTGCGCATCGGCCCGGTAAAAAAACGGCGCAATCCATAGCTCTGGAACAGCACGGCGCAGGCCTGCACGTCGTCGCGTGCGTCGCACAGGTCGGTGGTTTTGGGTGGGGCGGACATGGCTCAGTCCATGCGCACGTTGGCTTCGCGCACCAGCTTGGCCCAGGCGGCGCTGTCGTCCGGGATGAACGCCGCAAACGACTCGGGTGAGCCACCGATGATTTCACCGCCTTGCGAGGCGATTTTTTCGGCCACATCGGGCAAGCGCAGGATGGCCGCGATTTCGGTGTTCAGGCGGCGGGTGATTTCGGGCGGCATTTTGGCAGGCCCCAACACAGCAAACCATTGCAGCATCTCGGCGTTGGCCACGCCCGCTTCGGCCATGGTGGGCACATTCGGCATCAGGGGGGAGCGTTTGTCGCTGGTGATGGCCAGCACCCGCAGCTTGCCCGCCTGGTAGTGCGGCAGCACATTGGGTGGGCTCTCAAAGTTCAGGTTCACCTGGCCCGACAGCAAATCGACGATGGCCTGACCGCTGCCTTTGTAGGGGATGTGGTTCATTTGCGTCTGGGTGGCCAACATGAAGCGGGCGGCCGCCAGGTGCTGCGCGCTGCCGCTGCCCGACGAGGCAAAACTCAGGCCCATCGGTTTTTGTTTGGCCAAGGCGATGAAACCCTTGACATCGTTGGCCGGCACGGCGGGGTTCACCGTGAGCAGCAAAGGGGTGGATGCGACGCGGATGATGGGGGTGAAGTCCTTCACCACGTCATAAGGCAATTTGGGGTAGAGCGCAGGGGCCACCGAGTTGGAGTTGCTGTGGCCCAGCAACAAGGTGTAGCCATCGGGCCGGGCTTTGGCCACGATGTCGGCGCCCACGGTGCCGGCCGCGCCGGCCTTGTTGTCCACCACCACGGCTTGGCCCAGACGATCCTGCAGCTTTTGACCAATGGTGCGGGCCAGCACATCGGTGAATCCACCGGGCGCAAAACCCACCACCAAGCGGATGGGTTTATCCGGCCAGGTTTGCGCCATGGCGCCGGCGCTGAAGGCCAGGCCAAGCGCCAGCGCCAGGGCGCAGCGGCGTGAAAAAGAAGCGTGTGCCATGGTGTTTTCCTTCTCGGGTGTCAGTCAATTTGGGCGCCGGATTCCTTCACCACCACGGCCCATTTGGCCAGGTCACGCTTGAGCATGTTGGCGAACTCGGCCGGTTGGGTGATCAGCACATCGGCCCCTTGGGCGTTGAAGCGCTCGATCACGTCTTTGTTCTTGAGGATGTCCTGCACATCCTGGTTGATGCGCCGCACCACGGCAGCGGGTGTTTTGGCGGGCGCAAACAGTCCGAACCAAGGCGACACATCGAACTCCTTGTAGCCCGATTCAGCGATGCTGGGGATGTTGGGAAAGTTGCCCGAGCGCACCGCGCTGGTCACGGCCACCGGGCGCAGGGTACCGGCCTTGATGGCGCCCGAGACCGAGGGCAGGCTGGTGAAAACCATGTTGATCTGGCCGCCCATCAGGTCCTGCATGGCGGGGGCTGCGCCCCGGTAGGGAATGTGTTCGAGTTTGGTTTTGGCCGCCGCATTGAACATGACCCCCAGCAAATGGTTGACCGAACCATTGCCAGCCGAGCCAAACGTCAGGGGCGCGCGCGTGCCTTGTTCGACCAGATCCCTGATGCTCTTGACGGGTGAGTCGGGTCGGACCACCAGGACAAAAGGCAAGGTGGCCAAAGTCGCCACCGGTTCGAAATCCTTTTCAGGGTCAAAGGGCAGTTTTTTGTACAAGGCCGCGTTGATGGCGTGCGAGCCCGCATAGCTCATCAACAAGGTGTGGCCGTCGGCGGCGGCCAGGGCCACATGCTCCATGCCCACATTGCCGCCCGCGCCGGCGCGGTTTTCGACCACCACGGACTGGCCCCACTTTTCGCTGAGCTTTTGCGCCATGATGCGGGCCAGGGCGTCGGAGGCGCCGCCCGGGGTTTGCGGCACCACAATGCGCACGGGCCTGGACAAAAAGTCTTGCGCCAGCACCGCGCCTTGGGTCAGACACAGGCCCAAAGACAGGGCCAGGATTTTGAAACTGCGTGGGATCATTTCCGCTCCAATGAATGAGTGCCTCAGAATGACACACCGCGCCCGCCCTGCTTGTCTCACGGTGGACAAGGCAGGGGGCAGCCCGGCGCAAGGCCTGTGACACAATGAACGGATGAAGATTCGCCGAATTGCAGGTGCCCTGGGCGCCGAGCTGGACGGGGTCGATTTGACCCAGGATTTGAGTGATGAGCAGCAGCGAGACATCCGCCATGCCTTGCTGCAAAACCAGGTCATTTTCTTTCGCAACCAGAACCTGACACCCCGCCAATTCATGGCTTTCGCGCAAACGCTGGGCCAACCGGTCGAATACCCTTTTGTCAAAGGCCTGGAGGGTTTTCCCTGTGTCATCGAGGTGAAAAAACTCGAACACGAGACAGTCAACTTTGGCGGTATCTGGCATTCCGACACCACCTACCTGGACCAACCCCCCATGGGCTCGATGCTGTTGGCCAAAGACATCCCGCCTTATGGCGGTGACACCTTGTTTGCCAACCAGTATTTGGCTTGGGAGGCCTTGTCGGACACCATGCAGCGGCTGCTCGACGGGCTGGTGGGCATCAGCAGTTCGGCCAAGGCCGATGTCTCCAAAACCCGCGAAGACCGCATCAAGTCCGACGGCAAGGACAGTGCGCCCCAAGTGCATCTGGCACACCACCCCCTGGTGCGTACGCATCCCGAAACGGGTCGCAAGGCGCTCTATGTCAATGTGGCGCACACCGCAGGCATCGTGGGCATGACCGATGCCGAGAGCGCACCTTTGCTGAACTTTTTGTTTCAACACCAGGTCAAGCCCGAGTTCACTTGCCGGTTTGTCTGGCAGCCCCATTCGCTGGCGGTTTGGGACAACCGCTGCACCCAGCACAACCCTGTCAACGATTACCATGGTTTTCGTCGGGTCATGCACCGCATCACATTGGCGGGCGACACGCCACGCTGAGCGAAAATAGCGCCTGCTTGTTCAAGGTTCAGGAGTTGGTGTGAAATTCAGGATGTCGGAGAAATCCTTGTTCGCGGTGTTGTTGCGTTCACCGTGGTGGATCAGCTTCGTGTTGGTGGGGGTGATTGCCTTGGTGGCGGGCGCGCTGCTGCCCAAAGAGTACGCGGGCGTCGGCATGTTGGGCGGTTTCCCTTTCTTTGTGATTGGCTGCATGGCCATGTGGCGGCAGCGCAACCTGCCCAATTCTGCAGAGCTTGAAAAGGGCATGCAGATGCTCTCCAACATGGGTTGGCGCGACTTTTCGGCCTTGCTGGAGACCGCCTTCACCCGCCAGGGCTACACCGTCAAGCACCTGCAGGGTGCCGCCGACATGCAACTGGAAAAAAAGGGGGTGCTCACGGTGGTCAGCGCCAAACGCTGGAAGGCCGCGGCGTTGGGGGTGGAGCCTTTGCGCGAGTTGGTGGCCGTTCGGGACGCTTCGGAAGCCAGCAACTGTGTGTGCATCACCCTCGGCCAGGTCAGTGCCAAAGCCCAGGAGTTCGCCGACCAAAACCGCATCACGCTCATCTCGGATGCAGAGGTGGTTGTGCTGACAGCGCAAACCATCAAAATTCTTTGAGGCCTTGGCACCATGACGATCGAGAACCCGGTGCTGGACGCCCAAGCCTTGCGGGCATTGGCACAGCGTCACCCCCCCAAAGCTTGTCAATGCGCCCTGGGGGCCTGCGCGGGCTGGGAAAGCGTCAGCGGTGACCGCTGGCCCGAAGCGGCCATGCAAAAAATGGGCAGCTTGCGCGCCACATTGGACGCCGATGGCGCACCGCTGGCCGAGCCGAGTTTTGCAGAGTTCCACCCTGCAGGCACGCGCTACGAATCGCCCGAGGCGCCCATCGCCCCCTTGTTTTTTCCGTACAACCGATGTGATGTTTTTGCGTGTGGCCAGTGCGACCGGGTGCTGCTCAAGTACACCGAGTTCGGCGGCTACTACGTCGACCACCGTGTTCGGGTGTTGAACCCCGAACAGGTGACCGATGCGCCACTGCCCCAGGGCGATTGAGTTCAGTCCGGCTTGATGGCGTTTTCGCGCACGACTTTGGCCCAGGTGTCGAGTTGGCCGTCAATGAAGGTCTTGGCGCGTTCGACACTGCCGCCGGCAATGGTGATCCCTTGAGCTTCCAGGCGCTTGGAGACGTCGGGGTTGCTCAGTGTTTTGTTCAGCTCTTCATTCATGCGTTTGATGATGTCGGGTGGTGTTTTGGCCGAGGCCAGCAGGGCCCACCAGGCCGGGGCTTCAAAACCCGGAAAGCCGGCTTCGGCAATGGTGGGCACATCGGGGAATTCCGCGACCCGTTTGGACGAGGTCACCGCCAGAGGGCGCAGGCGTTTGCTGTCGATGTGCGGCTTGTTCAGAAACACCGTGCCAATCGTCAGCGGAATGTGACCCGCGATGGCGTCGTTCATCAAAGGACCCCCGCCTTTGAAAGGCACATGGTTGAATTCCAGGCCGCCGCTTCTGGCCATCAGGGTCATGGCCAGATGGCCCAGACTGCCGTTGCCAATCGAGCCGTAAGCCACATTCTTTTTGGCTTTGGCGGCGGCGATCACCTCTGCAAAGCTCTTGTATTCGCTGCTGGCGTGGGTGGTGAGCATCATGGCCGAAGTGCCCACCAGCACCAAGGGGATCAGGTCCCGCTTGCTGTCGTAGGGCATGTTGGGCATCAAACTTTGGTTCACACCGTGGGTGTCAAACACCACGGCAAAGGTGTAGCCGTCGGCCGGCGCGCTGAGCACACCGGCGGTGCCGATCACGCCCGATGCACCGCCCTTGTTTTCGACCACCACGCTTTGCCCCAGCTGCTGCGACAAAGGGCCGGACAAGATGCGCGCGACCTGGTCCACCGAGCCGCCTGGCGGGAATACGGCGACCAACTTGATCGGCTGCTTGGTCGGCCAGGCTTGCGCCCAGGACCACAGCGGCATGCAACTCAACAAGGCAGCGCAGGCTGCGCGAGGTATCCAAGATTTCATGGTCATGGCCCAAATCATCAAAACCGCCAGTATGGCGTGTGGTGGCCGATTCTGGTTCTAAGGTAATCCCTGAACGGACGGCCCATCTGGCCGTCTGTCCGGGCTCACACGGTGGCGATCGGCGTGGCCGGTGAGCCAATCGCCCCGGGCAGGCGCAAGGGCGGCGCGGTCAGCAAAAAGCGGTGGCGGCCATGCTCGCGCAGCCACTGGGCCAAGGGGGTCAAGTGCCAGATTTCGCCCAGGTGCACACCCAGCTTGAACAGGCAATGCTCGTGCAAAGGCAAAGCCGCGCAGCTGCCGGGCCTGGGGCTGGCGGGCAGGCCTTCGACCGCGTAGTTGTCGGCGATCAGGGCCACCAGCCCGGAATCGGTGATCCACTGCAGCAGACGTTCGTCGCGACCTTCCAGCACGGCGCAGGAATTTTCCACCGCGTGCGGGTCGGGTTGTTTGTTCATTTCCAGCAGCATTTGTGCAAAGCCGGTGTGCAGGCACACCATGTCGCCAGGCTCGACCACCACCTGGTCTTTGTGCAGGATGTCCATCAGCAGGTCGTAGCCCACCCGCACCCGCTCACGACCCAGGTGGGCGTGCAGATCGATCATGACCGCCCGGCCTTGCACGCAGCGCTCGGACATTTTCTCGATGCCCAGGGCTTTGGCCGAAGAGGTCGATTCGCGCGCGATCTCGGGAAAACCAAAAATGCCAGCGCCCGCGCCGCTGCCGGGCCCCTGCACATCGGTGCCTGCGCGAAAGCCGTTGTAATAGACCGGTTCGGCCACGCCGTCGCCATCGGCGTCGAACATCGAGCCCACATGCGCCAGACTGTCCCACTGGGTGCTGTACTGCAAATGCAGGATCGCCAGGTCGTCGCACACCACATCGGTGCAGGCCGGGTCGTCGCACCACAGCTGGTAGTTCATGTTGGCTTTGCCCTCGCGCAGGGTGGGGCGCAGCACCGGTGGCAGGCGCCTGGGGTTGAGCACGTTGCCACCCGGAAAATCCAGCGGCAGGCTCAGGTTGAAGGTCAGCCCTGTGCGCACCTCGGCCATGCCCTGCAGCACTTTGTCGGGCGTCAGGAGGTTCATGCGACCGCATTGGTCGTCGGGCCCGAAGTCGCCCCAGTTCGAGCCCGGCGGGCGCTGTTTCCAGCGGGGAGAAGTAGACATGCAGGACTCCTGTGGTGACAAGCCAAGCGCAACTCGCGTGCCACGCATCTTGTGGGTTCGGCGGTGGGCTGTGTGTCACCGATCTGACTGCGAGGCCACTGGCACCCGCCTGGGTGGCAGGCCTTGCCCGCTTACTTTTGACCCTGATCCTGAAACTCGCGCCACAACAAATACAGGCCGCTGGCCACCACCACCCAAGCGCCCAGCACCACGGCCAGGTCGGGCACTTGGTCAAACACCAACCAGCCCAACAAGCTCATGTAAATGATCTGCTGGTACAAAAACGGCCCCAGCACCGCGGCCGAGGCATAGCGGTGGGCCACTGCCACAAAATAGTGGCCAATGCCCCCACACAAACCCGCCAGGGCCATGATCACCCACTCCAGCACAGTGGCCGGGTTTTGCCATTGCCACAGGGCCACGGGGGTCATCACCAAGGTGGCCACCACCGCCGACGTCAGCTGTGTGGTGGCCGGGTTTTCGCTGCTGGCCAAGTAGCGCGTCATCATGTTGAAGAGGGCGTACAAGATCGCATTGAGCGCCGACAGCAGGATCGCCGGGTGAAAGCCCTGGCTGCCGGGGCGGATGATGACCAGCACCCCCGCAAAGCCCACCGCAATCGCCAGCCAACGCTTGGCGTCCAGCCGCTCGCCCAGCCACCAGGCCGACAGCAGGGCGATCAAGATCGGCACGGAAAACTGCATCGCCCCGGTCTCGGCCAGCTGCAAATACTGCAAGGCCCAGAAGTTCAGACCGGTCATGGTCGCCAGCATCAGGCCGCGCAGCAACTGCAAGCGGGGATGACGCCAGCGCAGCAAATCGCCCTTCAAGGACGGGGCAAACACCGCGATGGAAAACAGCGAATGGGTCAAAAAACGCATCCACACCACCTGCATCACGGGCAGGGTGAGCACCAGCCATTTGGCCGCAGCGTCCAGCGTGGCAAACATCAGGGTGGTCAAAGTCACCAGCGCAATGCCGATGCGGCGGTGCCTGGCGCTGTCGCTGAAAAGCTGGCTCATCGGGCCGGGCTCAAGGTTTGGCCGGTGTCTCCAGCCCGCCGGTGTAGAAGCGGTTGAAGGTGGGCGAGATGATCAGTTCGTTGACACAGGTGCGGGCCGGCATTTGCGCCACAAACAGGATGGCCTGGCCCATGTCTGCGGCCTGCACCATGCGCTCGCGCTGCTCGACAGATGGTGGCACGGGCCGTTTGTCCAGAATGGGCGTGGCCACTTCACCGGGCAAGAGCGAGGTGGCGCGGATGCCATGGGTGCACTCTTCCATGTTGATCGACTCGGTCAGGGCCAGCACGGCGCGTTTGGTGGCGTTGTAGGCCGGGCCGGTGAGCTTGGACGCATACAGCCCCGCCCATGACGACACGTTGACGATCAAGCCGCTGCGCTGTTGGCGCATGGCCGGCAGGACCGCGTGCACGCAATAAAACAGGCCCGACAGGTTGATGGCCACCACATCGTCCCAAGCTTCGGGGGTGACCACGTCAAAGTTGCGCTGCGTGGCGTTGGTGCCCGCGCTGGTGACCAGGATGTCGATGCGGCCGTGTCGCCTCAGGATGTCCTGGACGGTGGCTTGGACAGCATGTTTGTCCGCCACATCCAGCAAGACCGCCTCGGCGCTGCCCAGGCTCTGGAGCTGCGCCAATGCGCTGGCGTTGGTCGTGGCGTTGCGGCCCGAGATCACGACATGCGCGCCGGCCTTGACCAATTCCACGGCGCCGGCCAATCCGATGCCGCTGCCGCCGCCTGTGATCCAGGCCACCTGGCCATTGAGAGAGTTCGTCATGCAGTGTCCTCTGGGTGAAGTCCAACCGATTCCGGGCAGGTCCGGATGGCCGTGCGCCCATTGAAGCAGCCTTGCTGCCCCCCAGTCTGCTGCAGAGGTGACAGCAGACCGGTGTGCTGAAACCCGGTCCAGCCCCCAGTCCGGGCGGGCGATGGGGCATGAAAAAGGGCTGTGTGTGCACACAGCCCTTGGATTTGGTTGAATTTTGGGCGCCTCAAAACACGGGGCCGTGCGCTGTCTGCACCCGATGACTTCTGGGTGATCCAACGATCAAACAATCAGAAAATCCGTGTGGTCCAGAGCCGGGCGAGTCGACGTTCCGAGCACCGCAATCTTGATTGCAGCGGAACTGCCTGTGCCGTCTGCGTCGTAGTAAAGATCGCCGGTGTTTGTGTTGTAGATGACCCGGTCAAAAGCGTCTGCAGCTGTTTTTCGACCTGCGCCCGATACAAATGCAGTGGCAGTCAACGCCCCCGTTGTGGTGCCCAGCCCAGCCATCACTGCATTGTCCAAACGAATGAAATCGTTGGCTCTGTCGAAGTCCATGATCGCATCGACGTTCCTGATGCCATGCAGCACTGAAGTGAAGTCGAAATAATCGGCGCCAGTTCCACCCGTCAAGGTATCGTTACCAAGACCCCCATCGAGCGTGTCATGGCCTGCCCCTCCGCTCAAGGTGTTGGCCGCACCGTTGCCCGTGATCGTGTTGGCCAGGCCGTTGCCGGTGCCATTGATCGCTGCGGTGCCCCGGAGCGTGAGGTTTTCCAGGTAGTTGCCCAGCATGCGGTTGACGGACGAGTAAACCCAATCGGTGCCAGTGGCGTCTGCAGTGTTGCTGGCGCTGATGGCCTCGTTGGTTTGGTCGCTGGCGTTGTCAACGTAGTACACATCGTTGCCCGCGCCGCCCCACATCACGTCTGATCCAGCCCCACCGTCCAGCGTATCGTTGCCTGCGTTACCCGTGAGGGTGTTGACTGCGCTGTTGCCCGTGATGGTATTGGCCAGAGCGTTGCCAGTGCCGTTGGTCGCTGCTGTGCCCGTGAGCGTGAGGTTTTCCAGGTAGTTGCCCAACTTGCGGGTGATGGACGAGTAAACCAAATCGGTACCGTTGGCATCGGCCGAGTTGGTGGCACTGATGGCTTCGTTGGTTTCATCACTCGGGTTGTCGACGTAGTAGACGTCGCTGCCGGCGCCCCCCCACATCACATCGACACCCGTCCCCCCGTCGAGATGGTCATCGCCAGCGCCCCCCATCAAAGTGTCGTTCCCGGCCATGCCATAAAAGGCTTCTGGTTTTGCGTGGCTTGAAATGGTGTGGAGTATTTCATTGGCGCTTTCCCATTTGGCAGGGGATGTCTTGATGATGTTATTTAAATTGTTGCCGGTGATGGTGACGGTCAACGGGGTAAATTTTCTATCGTTGACATAGTTTTCGACGTTGTTTCCGAGGGTGTAAGAAGGAAGATCGCCCAAGATCGTGTCAATTCCTTCATTCTCATTTTCGATGACTTCTGGCGTGTTCAGGTAATAATCAAATATGTAAATATCATTGCCCAATCCACCATAAAGTTTATCGACGGAATTATTTTTCTCTGCCCTTAATTTGTCTGTTAATACTTGGTTGGAAAGTTGGCTGTCGCTGTATTCCTCGTATCCAAATAGCCAGTCATCGCCATCCCCAGCAAAGATGATGTCGCTGCCTGCGCCCCCAAACAGCGTGTCATGACCGGTGCCGCCCCTGAGCGTATTGGCCAATGCGTTGCCAGTGAGTGTGGAGGCTCCGGCGCCTGTGTAAGTCAGGTTCTCAACGTTGACCCATCCCGCCAATGAATAGCTCGTCAGGGCGGTTCTCACGGTGTCCGTACCCGAATTCAAACCTTCAGTGATCGCATCCAAAGCGCTGTCGACAATGAATGTGTCGTGGCCTGCTCCGCCGATCAAGGTGTCATTGCCCGCACCGCCGTCAAGGGTGTCGTTGCCTGAGTCGCCATTGAGGGTGTTCGCGAGAGAGTTGCCGGTTAACTTGTCGGCAGCGAGTCCGCCATGGATGTTTTCGATATTTTTGATGGTGTCTTTTGCGACGTCTCTGACATAAACCGTTGTTTCTTTGGAATTGTTCAGGGTGACTTTCACTGCTTCGGTCTTGTCGGAATAGTCGACTGTGTCGCTTCCAGACCCGCCATCCAGGGTATCTTTGCCATCGCCACCAAATAGCCAGTCATTGCCAGTGCCTCCACTGATTGAATCTGAGCCTGAAAGCATGCGAAGGAAAAATGATTCATCAAAAAGCGTATCGTCAGCGTTGCTGAACTCGGCTAATGCATTGAGTGAAAAATTGCTAATTGAAAATGTATGGCCACGGTCAGTCATCGAAAGAGAAGTGAGATTTGCCTTCAATATCGATCGTGAACTGAAGTCAGATAACTCAAAATCACCGCCCATCTCCAAAGACCAATGGGTCGAAGTTATCTTCAGGGAATTTATTGAAGATGTGAATCCATCTGTAAATAAATAAAGCTTTCCACTCAACGAAATTGAACTGCTGTTTGTAGTTGCAGACAATGAGCTGGAGTACCCTAAGATAGCACCTGTAGACGAAATTAAAAATGGACCATTTATTTTGAAACTAACACCAGAAGAGATGTCAAGGCTGATATTTGTCACCAAATAAGGAAAACTGGTAAATAACCCATTCAATGATAAAAGATCACCGTTTATATTCCTCAATACAAGCTTGGTTCCATTGATCGAAACCGTAGACCAATCTGAATTTAGACCATTAAAATTCAAAAAAGAACTGGTGAATTCGGTTGCATTGATATTTTGTGCGGCTTCTATCAGAGAATCCTTGGAGCTGAAGTCGGTCGATATCGTTGCCATTTTTCTATCATTTATTTAAACAGGTGACATGGTCGCTGGCCAGCAGATGTTGTTTGTTATTTTATGTTTTGATTTATTTTTGAAAATATAAAATCTTTGAAATGTAAAAAGCCCCCAAAGGGGCTTTTTTATTTCATCTTTTTATCTATTTCTGCCACTGCTTTTTGGACCAGGTACTGAATCATCGTGTCCATTGTTGCTCCGCCTGAAGCGCCTGAAGAGACGCCCATGACCGAACTGCCCTTTGCACCAAGTTCCATCCGGTCTTCAACAATTCCAGTTCCAAGTTGATCCCCGTTCGCTGCAATGGCTTGCCAACGCATGGCGACGTTCCAAACTTCAGCGGCATCCGTTGTCTTTACAGAAGATAGAACCCGTCCACCCAAGCCACCCAACATCCCACCGATTGCACCCCCTGAAAAGCCTTCGGAAGCCTTGGCGAGGGACTCGGCTTTCAAAATATCGAATTTAACAACAAATTTGGAGTTGTCTTTATTTTTTGTAATTTTAAAGTTCGCGCGAGCTAACTCTAATTCGCCAAAATCGGCAATGGCATTGGATGTCACTTTTTGCGTGAAACTGGAATTTGAACTTTTGATTTCACCTCGGTCAACAACAATTCTGGGTCCTTCGACAGAGCTGTTGGTATATTCAATCGTGGGTTTTGCGGTGTTGGAAGCGACCTCATTGGCTTTGCCCGAGGAGGAAGCGCCAACAGGATTTTGCGCAAAGCAAAATAAAGGGCTGACGATTATAAATAATGCAACGAATTTTTTCATATATATCCTTCAAAATTCAGATTTTAGTCATTTTTTTCTTTTTGTTCATGGTCAGTGTGGCGTGCTTGACCGATCCCAATCATTGGTACAGATGTGTTGACTTTGATTCGCAATCCAAGGGCGAATCCCGCGACAAGAACAGCCTTTAAGCAGCACGAAATGTCCGCCTAGGCTTGCGTCACCGAGCGCGAGCGGATGACAACTCGAACTCGTGTGGTGAAGCGGCTTGAGAAGGCTCCGGCTCAGTTCAAGGTCGGTCAGCGCACTTTCGGTGGCGACGTGATCGATGGCGTGAAGGCCCCCAGCGAAGACGAACAAGCCGCGATTCATCACATGCAGTCCATGCGGCAAGCTCGCGCTGGGTACCGTGACATGGCTGATTGGATGCGTGCCGCCCAAGAGCGCAAGATGACTTTGGTGGGTGTGAAGCGCACGCAGATCTGCGCTGATGCACGGCGTCCGCAGGCATGAACAAACCACCACCGTCTGCTGCTGCGTGGTTTGCCAAAGAAAAAAGGGCTGTGTGTGCACACAGCCCTTGGATTTCGTTGAATTTTTGGCTCCTCAACCTGGGCTCGAACCAGGGACCTACGGATTAACAGTCCGGCGCTCTACCGACTGAGCTATTGAGGAACAGCTTGCAATTATAGGTCGATTTTGAGGCTGTTTTGAGAGGGGGGCGCAGTTTTTTGCAATTTTTCAACCAAGTGCTGCAAGGCCTTGGCGGCCTGTTCGGGATGGCTGGCCCCGGTGATGGCACGGACCACGGCGACAGAGCCGACGCCACTTTGAAGCACCTCGGGCATGCGGGGTTCATCGATCCCGCCAATTGCCACCAAAGCATGGTGTTGCATCAATCGGGCATAGGCATGCAGACGCGACAGGCCTTGGGGGGCAGTTTGCATCCGCTTGAGGGTGGTCGGGAAAATCGCCCCCAGCGCCAGATAGCTGGGGCTGGCGGCATCGGCGCGGAGCATTTCGGCATATCCGTGGGTGCTGAGCCCCAGGCGCAAGCCCGCCTGTCTCAGTTGTTCAAGAGGGGCATCGTCCATGTCCTCTTGGCCCAGATGGACGCCATAGGCACCTTCTTCGATCGCGATTTGCCAGTGGTCGTTGATGAACAGCAGGCTGCCAGTGCCCTGCACGGATTGGATGGCATGGCGAACTTCCAGTCGGATGGCGTCCGGGTCTTCGGACTTGAATCGCAACTGCAAGGTTTTGACCCCCGCCCTGGCCATGCGGCCGACCCATTGGGCATCGGGCAAAACCGCATACAAGCCCAAGTGCTGCGGGCAGGCTGCAAAAGGTTTTTCCCTGGCAGAGGTCTGGATGCCAAAGTCTTGCGCCAGTGTGGGCCAATCGGTCAATGAAAAAGACCCGGTTCGCCGGCTCTGCCTTTGCCAGGCCTGGGCCACGCATTGGGCATCCTGTTCCAGAAATCCGAGCCAACGGCAGGCCTGCAAGACACCTGCGTGTTCCGTGTCCCAGCCGGCTGCGCGGTCCTGTTCGCTCAGGTCTTGTGTGCGAGGCTCGCCCGCCAGCATGCCGGCGTGGGCCTGGACCAGGGCGTGTGCGATGTCTGGGGTGGTGTTCATGCCTGATGCCAAAAAGGGGTGCCCAGCACGGGGGTGCTGGGCTGGGCGTTGTCCTGCGCCTGCATGGTGCCCGCCAAAAAAGCGGCGCGACCGGCCAACACGGCCTGAGAGAAGGCCTGCGCCATGCGCACCGGGTCCTGTGCCAGGGCCACAGCGGTGTTGAGCAACACGCCGTCGTAGCCCCATTCCATGACCTGGCAGGCGTGCGAGGGCAGGCCCAGGCCGGCGTCCACGATCATGGGCACGTTCAAACGCTCCCGCAGGGTGCGCAGGGCATACGGGTTGATGGGGCCCTTGCCGGTCCCGATGGGCGCCGCCCAAGGCATCACGGCCTGGCAGCCCACATCCACCAGGCGTTGGCACAGCACCAGGTCGTCCGTGGTGTAGGGCAAGACCTTGAAGCCCGACTGGATGAGTGCGCCAGCTGCGGCGGGCAGGTTCAACGTGTCGGGCTGCAGCGTGTAGTCGTCACCGATCAATTCAAGTTTGATCCAGTCGGTCTCGAACACTTCGCGGGCCATTTCAGCCGTGGTGATCGCCTCTTGCACACTGTGGCAGCCGGCCGTGTTGGGCAACACCGGCACCCTGGCCTCGCGCAGCAGGTTCCAGAAACTGTGTGAGGCTTCCCCCCCGCTGCCGGTTTGCCGCCGCAACGACGCTGTCAGCATGGCGGGCGACGATTGGGCAATGGACTCGAGCAACACGCTGGGGGACGGGTAACGGGAGGTGCCCAGCATCAAGCGGCTGTCAAAGCTTTCACCGTAGAGCAAAAGCGGGTCTGGGCGTGTGTTGGGCGTGTGCATGGGGCTCAGCCTCCGGTGATGGGGGCAATCAGTTCGATCTGGTCGTCATTTTGCAGCAGGTGCTGCGGGTATTTTTGTCGCGGTACAAACTGCAGATTGACCGCAGCCGCAAAGGGTGGGCGGATGCCCACCCGCGCGATGGCATCGGCCAGTGAGGACCCTTCGGGCAACTCGTGGGGCACCTGGTTGATGCGCACCTGGATGAATTGGTCAGGCATGTTGAAGTTTCAAGTTGAACTGTGTGGCCAGGTCGGTGGTCTGGTGCTCGATCCATTCCATGACCACGTCCAGCATGGCCGGCGATATCAGGAAGCCATGGCGGTACAAGCCATTGATCTGCAAACACCGTTCACCCCAAAAACGGATGGCCGGCAGGTTGTCCACCAGGGTGGGTCTGGCCTGGGTGCTGGCCTCCAGGATGCGGGCCTCGGCAAAGCCACTGTGCACGGTGTAGGCGGCACTGAGCAACTCCAGGGTGGACCGGACACTGACGGCCGACAGGTCTTCGGTTTCGATCTCGGTGGCCCCCACCACGAAGACATTGTTTTCCTTGGGTGCAATGTAGATCGGATAACGGGGGTGGATCAGCCGGGTGGGACGCTGCAGGGTGACCTCGGGCGCATACAGGCGCAGCACCTCACCCCTGACGCCACGCAGTTGCGACCAATGTTCGCGCGCGCCCAGACCCCGGCAGTCAAACACCCAGTCCGGCTGGCCGGCCCGGCCGGGCTCGAAGTCACCGGGGGAACACGGGCTGTTCCAGCGCACCTCTACCCCCTGTTGGTGCATGCCTTGGAGCAAGGCGGCCAGCAATTGGCGGTTGTCCAGTTGGCCCTCGCCAGGCAAATACAGGGCTTGGCTGAAACGCTGCGCCAAACCCGGCTCGCAGCTTTGCAAGCCCCGGGCATCGAGGCGTTGGGTCGCCGGCAGTTGCGGGCATTGGTCCTGGGTGCGCAGCAAAAGATCCTCAAAGCGTTTGGCCTCGGCCGCGTCTTGTCGGTGCCACAGCACCAGGGTGCCGTTTTGCTGAAAGAACACAGGCTCAGGCAGGGTGGCGATCAATTGCGGCCAGCGTGTCAGGCTGTGGTGTCCCATGCGCACAACCGGCATTTCGGTGATGGCCGACTCTGCCAAGGGCGCCAGCATGGCGGCGGCCACCCGCGCAGCCGAACCCTGGCCATCCTCGCCGAGGGCTTCGTGCACCTGCACGCGGTGGCCGTTGCGGGCCAGGGTGCAGGCCAGCAAACGCCCCATCAGGCCGGCTCCCAGAACCACACTGAAAACCTGCGCGCTCATGAACGAAGCCTCATGTTGGATCGCCGATAATCCGGGCGATGAACACCGATGCACGTTACGCGCGTGTGCTCACCATCGCTGGATCGGACAGCGGCGGGGGCGCAGGCATCCAGGCCGACCTGAAAACCTTTGCGGCCCTGGGCTGCTATGGCATGAGTGCCATCACCGCGCTCACCGCCCAAAATACCGTGGGAGTCCAAGGCATCCATGCGGTTCCGGCCACTTTTTTGAAGGCCCAGATCCAGTCGGTGATGGACGATATCGGGGTCGATGCCCTGAAGATTGGCATGTTGCATGAGCCGGGCATTGTCGACGTGGTGGCGTGGGCCATTGACCACTACGGCATTGCGCAGGTGGTGCTCGATCCGGTGATGGTGGCCACCAGCGGTGACCGCCTGATTGCCCAGGACACGGTGCAGGTTCTGGTGCGCGAATTGTTCCCGCGCGTGACGGTGGTCACGCCCAACCTGGACGAAGCCCGGTGGCTGCTGGGCCAGGACATTCCCGATGCGCAGGCACTGGACAGTGCCGCGCAGGGGCTGTTGGCACTGGGGGCCAAAGCCGTCCTGCTCAAGGGCGGACATTTGCCTGGCGATGAGGTGGTGGATGTGCTGGTTCATGCCGATGGATCGCGTCGTCGCCTGGCCTCGGCGCGCATACCCAGCCGCAATGTGCATGGCACGGGTTGCACGCTGTCGTCGGCCATCGCCGCACACTTGGCCCTTGGCCACAGCCTGGAAGAGGCCGTGGCTCGGGCGCGCCACTTCATCCTGGGCGCGATTGCTCAAGGTGCGCAGGTCCGTACGGGGCAGGGCCATGGGCCTTTGAACCACGGTTTCGCGCCTGTCGCGCTGCACCGCATCACCGCCTGAAGTTTGCAGGGGAGGGCGGCGGAGCACAGCCCATGGACCGGATGGGTCAGGGCAGGCCTGTGGGTGTTCCATTGCGATCGTCGCCAAAATCTGCTGCCATGTTCAGCGCTGGAATATCGCTCGGGATGGGTGGGCCTGACGGTCAGGTCAGGCGCATTCCCAGGAGCGGGCTTCCCTGCGCGAGGATTACCTCAATCAGGTTCAAAGGGACTTTCTCAGTCGAAGGCCTCATGGCCTTCAACACCCCCAGCGTGGTCTTTGCCCAGGGCAAAGAAGCGCAAATTTTAAGTCAGACCCAGGCGTTGGTGCAGTACGGTGGATGTCGTGGTGTACTGCAGCAGGGTTTTTTCGAGTGGTCGCAGCAGCGCCACCGCGCCAAAAGCGGCCAGCGTGGCTTCGTGAAAGCCGCACAAGATCAGCTTTTTCTTGCCTGGGTAGGTGTTGATGTCACCCACGGCAAAAATACCGGGCTCGGAGGTGGCAAAGTTTTCGGTGTTCACCAGCAGCTGTTTGCGCGCCATGGCCAGGCCCCATTGCGTGATCGGGCCCAGTTTGGGGGACAGGCCCAGACAGGTCTGCACAACATCCAGATCCAGCCATTCGGTTTCGCCCTGGGGGTTGAGCAATTCCAGCGCGGTCAGTCGGCCATGCGCCGTGCGAAGTCCGGTCGGCTGGCCGGCCATGAAATGCATGCGGCCTTGCGCGCAGGCTTCTCGCATGGCCGCAACCCGTCCGGGATCGGCGCTGAACTGGTCGCGGCGGTGCAGCAAGGTCACACGGCTGGCCGATTGGGGGCCCGTACAGGCGTCCAGGCAGGTTTGCAAGGCGTCATCGCCATCGCCGACCACCACCAGATGCCGGCCCGCCCAACGCTCTGGCGCCGGGTCTGCCACAAAAACCTGTGTGCCCTCGAAGGCTTCCAGGCCTTCGAGCGGCATGCGCCGGGCTACAAAAGCGCCCACGCCTGCGGCAATGAACAGGGTCGCGGTGCGGAAGGTCTGGTTTGAATGGGTGCGAACGAGCAGGCGCTGGTCGGGCAGCCGTTCCACGCTTTCCACTTGGTGCCTCAGATGCCAGGTGGGTTTGAATGGCGCGATTTGCTGCAGCAAACGATCGACCAGTTCCTGTCCGGTGCAATGGGGAATGCCAGGAATGTCGTAAATCGGTTTGTCGGCGTAAAGCTCCGCACACTGGCCACCTGCATGGGGCAGGGCGTCGATCACATGGCATGAGATGCCCTGGAGGCCCAACTGAAAGACCTGAAACAGACCCACCGGGCCTGCCCCAATGACCAAAGCTTCGGTGTCGATGGTGGAGGTCATGGTGGGGCTCAAGACGCTGACGCTGGCGTCAAGTCAGGCAAGGATCAGCGGATGAGCTGGGCCAATTTGCCGGTTTTGTCTTTCCACTCGTCGGCGGTTGCCAGAGGCGTTTTGCGCTTGGTGATGCTTTTCCAGCCAGGCAACTGAGCCAGTTCGGCGTTCAGCTGCGTCATGTGTTGCTGGTCGGCGGGCAAATCTTCTTCGGCAAAGATCGCGTTGACCGGGCACTCCGGGATGCATACGGCACAGTCGATGCACTCATCGGGGTCAATGGTCAGGAAGTTGGGGCCTTCGCGAAAGCAATCCACTGGGCAAACGTCCACACAATCGGTGTATTTGCATTGGATACAGGATTCGGAAACAACGTGGGTCATGATGGACTTGAAGTGAAGACTTGCGCGGCCAAACGGCGCAAGTGCCTTATTTTAGAGGGGATTCTCGGGCGTGCCGAACCCAGGGCGCGGGTGTCTATGAGGGCAGCAGGGCTTTGCGGCACAAGGGGAGGCCTCCCGAAAGCGTGGGGCTCAGCGCACCATCAGGGCCCCCGAGGTCTTGTGGCTGGCGGTGTCCACCAGCACCAGCGCGCCCAAAATGCGCGATTGGGCAAAGGGCAGGGTCACCAGGGGCTCTTGCAGGGCCAGGGTGACGTGGCCGATGGCGTTGGGGGCCAGCTCGCTGGCTTCTTCTTCGGCCAGGGTGTTGACGTCCAGGCGGTGCACCACGCGTTGCACCTTGGCCTTGACCCAGCGGTGGCCGTGCAGCGCCCAATACAGGCGCCCGGCGACCAGGGGCTCGTCGTCCATCCAGGCCACGGTGGTGTTGAGCGTGCGCACGCCTTCGGGCGCGCCCTCGGCGGCCAGCAGCCAGTCGCCACGAGAGACATCCACCTCGCGGTCGAGCACGATGCCGCCGCTGTGGCCGGCGGCCTTGTTTTGCGTCTGGCGGGTGGCGCTCAGCACCTGCGAGACCATGGCGGTCTGGCCGCTGGGAAAGACCTTGACGGTCTGGCCCGGCGCGATGCTGCCGGTGGCCACGCGGCCCCAAAACACGCGGCGGCCCTGGCTGGTGACGCCGGCGTCGTGCTGCTGCGCCGCCGGGCCGCCCCAAGGCGCGGCAGCGGCCCCCTCGGGGGGCAGCGCAGTACGCGAAGCGTCCAGCTTGGGGGCGCTGGGTTTCTCGACCCATTGGACAGGAAAGCTGAAGGCCACCTCGGTCTCGGCAGGGGTGACCGGCAGGTCTTCCAGGATGTCCAGCAGGCTCGGGCCGGTGTAGCCGCACCAGTCTGGCTGGGGCTCGACCACGTTCCAGCCCTTGAGGGCCGACAGCGGCACCATGGCCGCCACCGTGATGCCCGCCTCTTGGGCGAACTTGCGCAGGGCGCCGGCGATGTGCTGGTAGGCCAGCGCGGCATCGGCCACGGCGTCGAGCTTGTTGATGGCGAACACGACCGAGGGCACGCGCAGCAGATTGACCAGCAGCGCGTGGCGGCGGGTTTGCGGCAGCAGTTGCAGATCGGGGTTGGCCCAGTCGAGCTTGATGGCGTCGACCAGCACCACGGCGGCGTCGGCGCTGGAGGCGGCCGTGACCATGTTGCGGGTGTACTGCTCGTGGCCGGGCGCGTCACCGATGATGAACTTGCGCGTTTCGGTGCTGAAGTAGCGGTAGGCCACGTCGATGGTGATGCCTTGCTCGCGCTCGGCGCTCAGGCCGTCGGTGAGCAGCGCCAGATCGGTTTCGCCCGAGCGTTGCACGCCCGCCAGGTGGTCTTGCAGCACCGCCTTGGTGTCCACCAGCAGGCGGCCAATGAGCGTGCTCTTGCCGTCGTCGACCGAGCCGCAGGTGATGAATTTGAGGGCAGAGAAATGGTGTTCGTTGTGCATGTGCGTGTCCTGCGGGCTCAGAAGTAGCCGTCTTTCTTGCGCTTTTCCATGGAGGCTTCAGAGGTCTTGTCGTCCATGCGGGTGGCGCCGCGCTCGCTCACGTCGGCGGCCAGGGTCTCGATCACGATTTGCTCGGGCGTGGCGGCGGTGCTCTCCACCGGGCAGGTGCAGGTGATGTCACCCACAGTGCGAAAACGCACGTCGCGCACCACCACCTGCTCGCCATCCTTGGGCGGGGTCAGCTCGGTCACCGGCACCAAGAGGCCACGGCGGTCCACCACCTCGCGCTGGTGGGTGTAATAGATTGAGGGCAGGGCGATGTTCTCGCGGGCGATGTACTGCCACACGTCCAGCTCGGTCCAGTTGCTGATCGGGAACACCCGAAAGTGCTCGCCCGGCTGCAAGCGGGTGTTGAACAGCGTCCACAGCTCGGGCCGCTGGGCCTTGGGCTGCCACTGGCCAAAGCTGTCGCGGTGGCTGAAGATGCGCTCCTTGGCACGGGCCTTTTCTTCGTCACGCCGCGCGCCACCAATCAGGGCGTCAAAACGGAACTCTTCGATGGCTTCGAGCAGCGTCACCGACTGGTGCACATTGCGGCTCTCGCCCGGGTGCGCCAGGCGCACGGTGCCAAGCTGCATCGAGTCTTCGACGCTGCGCACGATCAGCTCGGCGCCCAGCTGTTTGGCGCGCATGTCCCGAAAGTCGGTCACTTCGGGAAAGTTGTGCCCGGTGTCGATCATCAAGAGCGGATAAGGCAGGCGACCCGCGCCAAAAGCCTTTTCGGCGCACTTGAGCATGACCAGCGAGTCCTTGCCGCCTGAAAACAGCAGGGTGGGGCGCTCGAAGGCGGCGGCGACTTCGCGCAAGATGAAGATGGTCTCTTCTTCCAGCGCGTCCAGGTGGCTGTTGCTCAGGGTGTGCAACTCGGTTTGTGTCATGGCGTTCATGGGTTTCTCATTTATTTTTGTAGGAGCCCACCCCTGTGGGCGATGCCTCTGTTTTGGGGTTGGGGAATCGCCCACAGGGTGGGCTCCTACAGGGATGATTCGTCGGTTTTCAGGACTTGACGTGCAACCCACACTCCTTGGCCGCCTCGTCCTCCCACCACCAGCGGCCCGCGCGGAACTCCTCGCCCAGGCTGATGGCCCGGGTGCAAGGCGCGCAGCCGATGCTGGGGAAAAACTGGTCGTGCAGCGGGTTGTAGTCCACGCCATGCTCGGCGATGTAGTGCCACACATCGCCCCAGGTCCACTGGGCCAGCGGGTTGAACTTGTGCAGGCCCTTGGCTTGCACCTCGCTGTCGTCGTGCAGCGGCACATCGGCGCGGGCGCTCGACTGCTCCTGGCGCAGGCCGGTGATCCAGGCCTTTTGGCCTTGCAGGGCGCGGCCCAGCGGCTCCATCTTGCGCACTTGGCAGCACGCCTTGCGCAGCTGCATGCTTTTGTACATCGCGTACTGGCCCTCGTTGCGGATGAACCAGATCACCGAGGCCTGCACCGGGCGGTACACCTCGATGGGCGCGCGCGAGTGCGCTTGGGTGCGCTCGAGCAGGGCCAGCGTCTCGGTGTGCAGCGCGCCGGTGTCCAGCACAAAGACCGGAATGTCCAGCTGCAGGCGGTTGATCAGGTGGGTGATCACCACGTCTTCAGCGCCCAGGCTCGAGGCCTGCGTGAGTGGCTGGAAATCGGCCGCGGCGCGGCGCAGCAGTGCCTCGGTCTGGGCC
>Ga0255125_1000046_pt1 | contig 46126 bp, 32 predicted proteins | sample Law_Cont_RepC_8d_FD_188557 | JGI IMG/M metagenome (GOLD analysis project Ga0255125, IMG submission 188557) | Freshwater microbial communities from St. Lawrence River, New York, United States - Law_Cont_RepC_8d | ecosystem: Environmental > Aquatic > Freshwater > River | place: USA: New York...
CAGGTGAAATCCTCGGTGCAGATATCATGTTTGAATACGTGTTCCTCACCAACCGATTCCGTGCCCAAAAATTGTTCAAAACCGATGGTGGCGAAATCCACACCCCCGCAGAACTCATCGAAGCCCTAGGCAACGAAGAATCTCACACCAACCTCCACAGCTTCCAAGGTTGCTACGCAGCCGATTGCATGCACAACGAACACATGTTCGCTCAATCACTCCTGGATGCCCAAAACGCCACAGCCGCTGAGAAATCGCGCCTGATCAACGAATCCATTTACTACCTCGTGCTCCACGAAATGGGACATACCCTCGGCCTCATGCACAACATGAAAGCCTCCCAGCTTCATACCCCCGCAGAATTGGCAGACCCCAACCTCACCTACAAAACAGGCCTCATCGGCTCGGTGATGGACTACCCCGCCATCAACCTGCACAAAACCAAAACCAATGTGCAATACTGTCAAACCGAACCCGGTCCGTACGACCTCTGGGCCATCGAATACGGGTACAGTCAGGCCGTTCAAGACCCCGCCGCAGAAACCGCACGTTTGAAAGCCATCACCGAGCGCAGCATCGAACCCAAACTCACTTTTGGCAACGACGCCGACGATATGCGTTCGCCCGGAAAAGGCATCGACCCCCGCGTGATGGTCAACGACTTGAGCTCAGACGCAGTGGGCTACGGCATCGACCGCATCGAAATGACGCAAGAGTTGATGAAAAATCTGAAAGCCACCCACACCCAAGACGAAAGCAGCTACCAAGCGATGGTGGGTGCCTACAGTTCTTTGAGTGGCGCATACTCTACCATGGTGGGTGTGATGAGCAGATACATCGGTGGCATCTATGTGAACCGTCCGATCCCCGGCCAAGCCAACGCACCATTCCCTTACGAACCCATTCCTTATTTCCAGCAAAAACGCGCGATGGAAGCGATCAACAAGTTTGCTTTCGCGCCCAATGCGATGGAAGTTCCTAGCGATTTGATTCCCTTCTTGCAACAACAGCGCAGGGGATTCGGATTCTTCGGCAAAGAGGAAGACCCAAAATTGCACAACCGCGTAGCGCGTATGCAAGCCGAAGTTTTGGCCCATTTACTGAACCCAAAAACCTTGTTGCGCATCAACGATACCCGCGAATACGGCAACCGCTATACCTTGTTGGAAATGATGACCGCCATGAGCAATGGCATCTTCATGGAAGACCTCAAAGGCATGGTTAATACCCATCGCATGGTATTGCAAGAAATGTATTTGGAAAGTCTATTGGCTGGCGCCTTGGGTTCAAACCGCAACCCTTACGACGCCGCTTCCAAAGCAGTCATGTACAGCGAAGTGCTACGCATTCAGGAATTGCTCAAAGCCAACCCAGGCTCCGGCGAAACCAAAGCCCACCGCGCGTTGTTGCTGAAAGCCATCGAGAAGGCACAAAACAACTAAAAGTGAAAACATTGAATTTCAATATCTTCAAAAAGGGCGCAGTCATCTGCGCCCTTTTTTGCGCTAGCCCCAGCATCGCCCAAACCGTAGAACCCATCATGGGCGCCGAAATCAAAGCCGGCAAACTCAACATCGCCGCAGACGACCTTGGCAGCAACATCACCATCCTTTCACGAAAAGACATCGCCAACATCCCCGTGCAAACCACTGCAGAATTGCTCGGCTACATCGAAGGCGTGGATCTGAGGCAAAGAGGTCCGAACGGCGTGCAGGCCGACATCCAAATTCAAGGGGGCACGTTTGACCAAGTACTTGTGTTGATCGATGGCGTGCGTTTAACAGACCCCCAAACCGGACACCACATGCTCAACCTCATGGTGCCCCCCGAGGCCATCGAACGCATCGAAATCATCAAAGGCGCTGCTGCCCGCAGATACGGCATGAATGCGCTGAGCGGCGTGGTGAACATCGTTACACTCAAAACAGCCAACCCAGGTGTGTACGCCACAGGCTATACGGGCAGCGGATTCAACAAAGACACCACCACCCAAAACACCTACAACAACAAAGGACTGCGATTGATGGCCGGCTTGCAAGGCAACGGCATTCAGGGATGGGTGAGCGCGGGCTACGATCAAGGCAACGGGTACCGACACAATACCGATTTTCGCACCTTCCGCAGCAGCGTGAAACTGAGCTCAATCCCCACAAAAGAAACGGATGTGCAACTCTATTTCTTGGGGGGCATCATCCACAACGCCTTTGGTGCCAATGGATTTTACGCCGCGCCGGCCGATAAAAACTCCTTTGAAACCGTGAACACGCAACTGGGTTCTGTTGGGGCGATAAAAAAGTTAAAAACCGGTCAGCTCGAAGCCAAAATCAACGCGAGATACAACAACGACCACTATGTTTTTGTACGTACCAACCCCGCTTTATACCAGAATTTCCACAACAGCACCACCTTCATGCCCGAGATCACCTACAACGTTTCTGGCGAATTTTGGCAAATGGCGCTCGGCGTTGAAGCGCGGAAAGAATGGATGGAAAGCAGCAATTTGGGCAACCACGATCGCACATTTTATGGCAACTACGTCGATATAGCAACCACCCCACTTCGCGGCGTAAAAGTAAACTTCGGCATGTATCGCCTATACAGCAAGGAAACGGGACAGATATTTTACCCAGGGGCGGATATACTGGTGGCTTTGCTCCGTCATAAACATTTGGGCCGACCCAAATTCAATTTTTTTGCCTCATGGGGCACCGGACAGCGACTGCCGACCTTCACAGACTTGTACTACAGCGGTCCGTCTAATTTGGGCAATCCGAACTTGTTGCCAGAATCGGCGCGCACCATTGAAATGGGATTGCGCAAAACGGGTCGGAAAATCCATGCACAAGCGGGCATATTTCGCAGAACGCAGCAGCAGATGATCGATAGGATCAAAGATTCGTTAACCTCACCTTGGCAGCCAGTCAATTTGATGGGCGATAATTTCCTGATCGAAGGGTTTGAATGCAGGGTGATGGGCAGCAAAAACATCAATTATGCTTCACCGTTTGAAAAACTGGGATTGCTTTCGGTTCGATGGACCATCGGCGCAACGCAGTTACGACAGTTGAGTTTCGATGCGCAAAGGCAGGGATATTCACAGTATGCCGTCAATTTCTTGCCCAAGCAATATATCGCATCGCTCCATCTGCAAACCAAATATGGCGTGCAATTGACCACGCAGTATCGTTACTCTCAGCGCAGTGCAACCGGTTTTGATGCCGGCAGTGGCTATTCGATGTTGGATATGCGTTTGGTTTATGGGATCAAACGAAAAATACACCTCGCGCCGATGACCTACTTACCAGACGAGACCCCAGCGCCCATCAAATGGCCGTATCAGTATTCGATTTGGGTGAATGCGCAGAATTTGCTAAACACCCAATACAAAGAAATTGCGAGTGTGCCATTGATGCCACGATGGATTACCTTTGGTATCACGGTAACGCCGCCGCCTGCAGCAACAACCCCTCGCGAAGTACAAATCATCTCAAAATAAACACCATGAAAACACACCAACTCATTGGACTCGGCTGTTTGATGATGGCCATATCCATTGCCCTCGGCGCCATGGGTGCTCACACCTTGGAAAACGCCATTTCCCCGCGCTATCTCGATGTTTGGAAAACCGCATCACTGTATTTCGCACTCAACGGTCTTGGATTCATGGCCATTTCAGGGAGTGCCCCCTGCACCAAAGGGATGTACATCAAAATCACCATCCTGGGCGCTTTCATCTTCAGCGTTTCCTTGTGGTTTTTGGCCCTCAACGAACTCATTTCGCCCGCATTGCGCAAACTCGGTGCCGTTACCCCCATCGGTGGGGTGTTGATGATCATCGGGTGGACATTAATCGGAATTCATCAACTGCGTAGGTAATCACACTACACAGAGTTCTCATTGTCAACGCGTCGCCATCAATAGTATTGAGGAAGCGGCATGAACACGATGGACGAAGTGCCCAATAACAAAACGGGGGCGGCCAATGGCCGCCCCCGTTTTGTTTATACACTTCCGAAATCCCGGAAATTATTTTGCTGGTGGTGGGATATAATCCAATGGAGGCTCGTTGCTTGGCTTCTTGCCAGGAACAACACTCAACATCTCAACCTCTATGACGGTAACACCATACATATCGTCGAAACTACCTGCCATTCTAGCCAAATTTGGGAACTCCACGTTCGACAAATAGATAGCAAAAGATCCACCCGCCGATGTCTTCTGGAATGCCTCTTCAAGTGGCGCCAAATTCAAACTGGCAACATTACCAATGGCTGGCTTACCCTCCTTGCTGTTGTCCTGAATCACCTTTCCCTTCGCATTTTTGAACTTAAAGAAGAAAGAAACCGTATCGTAGATGCCTGGAATCGCTCCGTTGCCTTTTTTCAGCTCTTTGTAATAGCCCTTACTAGCCAAAGGACTCACACCCGCTTCTTTGCTTACTTTGGCCATGAAATCGTTGGTCTCTTTTTGCAACACCTTGATTTTCTTGTCCTGAACACCCTGAACATACCCTTGGTACACTTTGCCCATGACATCCTGCTTGATTGCATAGCCACTGTCTTTCGCCATTCCGTCCTTCACACCGCGAAGGAAGCTACCAAAATCAATGCCATCGATACCTTGCTGCTTCATGCGCTGCGCGGTTTCGTAGCCGTAAACGTAACTGAATGAATCTTCTGAAGTCTTCAATTCCTTGCTCGTGTCGATTGATTCGCCACATCCGGCCAACAAGCCCAAGGCCATAACCGGTAAGTATATGATTTGCTTTTTCATTGTTTTCTGTTCGATTTTAAACGCCGTAAAGTTCTGCTTTTCTCTCTTTAATCTGCGCATCCTCCGCAAATTCTTCATACGACATATACTTGTCGATGATGCCATTGGGTGTAATTTCGATGATGCGATTGGCGATAGAGTTGATAAACTCTTGGTCATGTGAGTGGAACATTACCACACCCGCATAATCCACCAACCCGTTGTTCAAGGCCTGAATGCTCTCCAAATCCAAGTGGTTCGTGGGTTCATCCAACAGCAACACATTGGGGTTTTCCAACATCAATTTGCTCAACATACAACGAACTTTTTCACCCCCGCTCAACACCGTACACATCTTTTGGGTTTCCTCTCCACTGAACAACATTCTGCCCAAAAAGCCACGCACGTAGGTCTCATCCTTTTCAGTTGAATACTGACGTAACCAATCTACCAAGTTGATTTTATCCGTGAAATAATGCGCATTCTCGTTCGGCAAATTGCTCATGGTCACCGTTACACCCCAGTTAAAATTGCCTGTGGCTGGTTTCACTTCGCCCCACAACGTTTTAAAGAATTGGTTCAACGCCAATGTGTTACGCGATATGAAAGCAATTTTATCGCCCTTGCTCACGGTGAAATTCATGTTGCTGAACAGCACATCTCCCGATTCTGCCTTGGCACTCAAATTCTCAACAGTCAATATCTGGTCTCCCACTTCCCGGCCCTGCTTCACAATGATGCCAGGGTACTTTCTTGTGCTCGGCTGAATCTCCTCGATGTTCAACTTCTCCAACATCTTCTTCCGCGATGTCGCCTGCTTGCTCTTGGCCACGTTGGCACTGAAACGAGCGATGAACTCCTGCAATTCTTTCTTCTTCTCCTCTGCCTTCTTGTTTTGGTCCGAACGCTGACGCAACGCCAACTGCGAACTCTGATACCAAAACGTATAGTTTCCACTAAAAATCTGAATCTTACCAAAATCAATGTCGCACACATGCGTACAAACATTGTCCAAAAAGTGACGGTCATGGCTCACAACCAAAACGGTATTGTCGAAATTGGCCAAAAACATCTCTAGCCAGCGAATGGTATCCACATCCAAATCGTTTGTAGGTTCATCCATCAACAACACATCTGGATTGCCAAACAATGCCTGCGCCAACAACACCCGAACCTTTTGGTTACCGTTCAAATCCTTCACCAAATATTCATGGTACTGCTCTGTAATACCCAAGCTGCTTAACAAGGTAGCCGCATCGCTCTCCGCATTCCAACCATCCATCTCGGCAAATTCACCCTCCAACTCACTCGCACGCATCCCATCGTCCTCAGAAAAATCCTCTTTTGCATACAATGCATCCTTCTCTTCCATGATCTCCCACAACTTTTGATGCCCGCGAATCACCGTTTGCAACACCGGAAAATCATCGAACGCAAAGTGGTTCTGACTCAATACCGCCATCCGTTTGCCGGGATCGATGTCCACCGAGCCCGTGTTGGGTTCGATTTCACCCGACAAAATTTTCAAAAATGTTGATTTACCCGCGCCATTGGCACCAATGATACCATAGCAATTGCCATTGGTGAATTTTAGGTTGACCTCTTCAAAAAGGACGCGTTTACCGAAACGCAAAGAAAGATTGGAAACTGATAGCATGTCTGCGAAAAATGAGCCGCAAAGTTACGGCATATCAACGAATTTCGGGACCCCCTTAGCTAAACATGGTGAAAGAACCTTCCATTTTCAGGTTCACAAACCCCAAACCGCCGTTTTCTACCAAATTGCGGTTGAAAACATAGTAACGTGCAGGCTTATTACTCACTCCATGTTGCTTCTCCGGCAAGGCTGTAATAACCCCTGAATTGAGCATTTTTCTTCTAAAATTGCGCTTGTCCAAATCACGCTCCAAAATGGTCTCGTACAATGTCTGCAAATCGCTCATGGTGAACTTTTCTGGCAACAATTCAAAAGCGATGGGCTGAATTTGTACCTTTTCACGCAACGCCATCAATGCACCCTCAGAAATATCATTGTGGTCAAACCCCAATTCCGGAACCTCCGAAATAGGCAACCAAACCGCCTCCTTACTAAAACTACCCGGCTCAATCTGCACTTTATTGCTATCGATCAACGCCATGTACGCCACCGTGATTACCCGCGCATCCGGATCTTGTCTCACCCCCTGTAACCAAGCCCTGTCTTTTGCTTTTGTGATACGCATTGGATCGCCAAAGGCCTGAAATTGCTGTAAAAAAATGCCCGACAACCCTGTTAATTCTTTCAATACGCGCGCCGCAGCCTCATCCAAATTTTCATTGTCGCGAACCAAATCACCTGGCAAAGCATAGTAACTATCATCCAGTTCGGTCAATGAATTGGGCACGGTACGCTTGATCAAAAGCAAGCGCAAGGTCTCTTTGCTAAAACCAAAAATAACACAATCAACCGATACGTGGGGGTTTAAGGATGGACTAACCGACATTCTACAAAGGGTATTGTCAGCAAAATAACCCAATTAAACAATAATAAACAAACATTGTTTTTTAAGTGTGTAATTGACACTAAGTGTTTTTTTATTATCTTGCACCCACTTTACATTATGATCTTAGTAGCAGACAGCGGTAGCACCAAGTGCGATTGGGTATTTACAGACGGCGATTCACAGCGTCTTTCCTTCCATACGATGGGTTTCAACCCTTTCTTTCATCCCACAGATTTGATTGAAAGTGAGATTAGAAAAAACACAGAACTCTGTGCGGTAGCACCGATGGTTGAGCATGTATTTTTCTACGGTGCCGGTGCTAGTCACCCCGCCCGAAATATCATTGTTGAAAATGCCTTGCGCGCAGTCTTCACCAAAGCAAACGTAGTGGTTGATCACGATCTTACTGGTGCTGTTTATGCCACTTGCGGTGATGAACCCGGTATCTCTTGCATCTTAGGCACTGGATCGAACAGCTGTTACTTTGATGGCAAAGAAATCCACGAGGAGGTACCTGCTTTGGGTTACGTATTGGGCGATGAAGCTGGTGGAACCTTTTATGGCAAAGACTTACTGCGCATGTTCCTTTACCACGAACTCCCCGAAAAAATCCACAATGGCTTAATCGAGCGATTCAACCTCACCAAAGAGAGCATTTTTGAAGCGGTATACAACAAACCCAATCCCAACGTTTACCTCGCCTCTTTCATGCGTTTCCTGAGCGATAACCGCGATGAAAAATGGGTGCGCGATTTCATCTACAATGGTTTTAGCAAATTCATCAATATCCATATCTGGAAATACGAAAACCACAAAGAAGTACCCGTACACTTCGTGGGTTCCGTAGCCTACCATTTCAGCGACTTACTAAAAGAGGCGTGCAAAATTCACCGACTCCATGTAGGTGTCATCACCAGCGAACCTGTAGTGAACTTGGTTGAATATCACCTGAGAAAACTGCAAGTGTCGGCATGAAATCCGCCATCATCCTCGATCTCGACGGGGTAATTTGCGATACTGCCCATTTTCATTTTTTGGCTTGGCACCGTTTGGCTGCCGAGTATGGATACGAACTTACCCAGGCCGATAACGAACAACTCAAAGGCGTTAGCAGGGCTGATTCTCTCACCTTCATCTTGGGCCTGGCCAACAAAACCCTTAGCACAGAACAATTCAACGAGGACCTCCGTCGCAAAAACGAATGGTATCTTGATCTTGTGAAAGACATGGGACCGCTTGATGTATTGCCTGGTGTGCCTTCCTTCTTTGCAGAAGTGGCCGCCCGTAAAATCCCTTTGGCCCTCGGATCCGCCAGCAAAAATGCCAACATGGTGCTTACCCGCGTGGGCTTAATCCAAGCCTTCGATGCCATCGTAGATGCCTCACAAGTATCGCAGGGAAAGCCCCACCCCGAAACCTTTATCAAAGCCGCAGAATTATTGGGAATCGCCCCAGAAAACTGCCTCGTTTTTGAAGATAGTGCCGCAGGTGTTCAAGCCGCCATCTCAGGGGGCATGAAAGCCGTAGGCATTGGCAGCGCAGAAGATCTTCCAGGCGCAGCAATTCATCTGGCTAATCTCGGAGAATTCGATTTCACCAACTTTTCTTAATACCTTTCTGCTCCAACAAACGCAGCGAAACCAAAATAAACCATCGTACAATAGGCTTCAACCACAAAGCACAACAATACCCAATACCATGATCGACTATTTCAAAGCCCACCCATGGAAAGTCATTGAAGAAGGCTTCAACCCCGCCATGAACGAAATTGCAGAAAGCATATTTTCACTGGGAAATGGCATGATGGGACAGCGAGGCAATCTCGAAGAAACCTACAGCGGACACTCCCTCCAAGGAACCTACGTAGGTGGTGTGTACTACCCCGATAAAACCCGTGTGGGATGGTGGAAAAATGGCTACCCCGAATACTTTGCCAAAGTACTCAACGCCACCTATTGGAGCGGTCTTAGAATTTGGATAAACAACGAACTGCTCGATTTGGCTTCATGCAACGTAAAATCGTTTAACCGTGAACTCGACATGCATCAAGGTGTGCTCAACCGACATTGCGTAGTTACCTTGAACAACGGCATCGAACTAACCATTGATTCACATCGCTTTTACTCACTTATCAACAAGGAGTACAGCGCCCTACAATACAATATCACCGCAAACCGTAATTGCATCATCAAAGTAGAAAACTACCTCGATGGTGATGTGGTCAATAAAGATTCCAACTACGATGAAAAATTTTGGGATGAAGTAAAACAGGAAGTGCACAACCATGATCTGTTTGTCACAGTCAAAACCAAAAAATTGGGCTGGGTAGTCACCAATGCCCTCTCCTTCGAAATTTGGAAGAACGCGGTAAAACAAAATGAAATTGCCAAAGCCAACACCCGCAGTAAATACGCCAGCAACACCTATGAAATCTCCCTCGCTGCTGCCGAAAAACTCACGTTGGTAAAACATTGCATCACCGGCAGCAGCTTCCACCACGCCCCAGAAGCACTGGAACTGCACACCAAAAAAGCCCTCGACAAAATGAGCGCCTCCAGTTTTGAAGCCCACCTGCAAATGAGCGCAGCCGCTTGGGCCAAAAAATGGGAAACCACAGACGTTCGCATCGATGGCGATGTAAAAGCACAACAAGCCGTTCGCTTCAACATTTACCACCTCAACCAAACCTATTGTGGCGACGACGCCCGACTAAACATCGGCCCCAAAGGCTTCACCGGCGAAAAGTACGGTGGAAGCACCTATTGGGATACCGAAGCATATTGCCTGCCCTTCTTCTTGGTATCCGCCGATTCCGCCATCTCCCGCCAACTGCTGGTATATCGCTACAAACAACTCAACAAAGCCATTGAAAATGCGGCCAAACTTGGCTTCACCGGTGGTGCAGCGCTGTATCCAATGGTAACCATGAATGGCGAAGAATGTCACAACGAATGGGAAATCACCTTCGAAGAAATTCACCGCAACGGCGCCATTGCCTATGCCATCTACAACTACATTCAACACACCGGCGATCAGCAATACCTGCTCGAAGGTGGTTTTGAAGTGCTATTAGGCATCGCACGATTCTGGAAACAACGCGTTCACTGGAGCACCCACAAACTACGCTACGAAATGCACGGCGTTACAGGCCCCAACGAATACGAAAACAACGTCAACAACAACTGGTACACCAGCTATATCGCCAATTGGTGTATGCAGTACACCGCAGAATGCGCCCAGTGGATTTCGCAAAATCACCCCGTCGAATTCCAAGGCCTCTGCAACAAAACCCAATTCCAACATGAGCAAGAAATCGCTGCTTGGAACCACATTCATGAAAATCTGTACCTGCCTCAAGACCCTACCCACGGCGTATTTGTGCAGCACGATGGATTCCTAGAAAAAGAACTCATCCCCGTACAAGACCTATCGCCCGCCCAACGACCCATCAACCAAAAATGGAGTTGGGACCGCATCCTGCGCAGTGTTTACATCAAGCAAGCAGATGTATTGCAAGGGCTCTATTTCTTTGAAGACAACTTCGACTACGATACCCATGTGAAGAATTTCAAGTTCTACGAACAGTTCACCGTGCATGAGAGCTCACTGAGTCCCTGCGTTCACAGCATCCTCGCAGCGAAAATTGGCGAGACCGAGAAGGCCTACGAAATGTACCTCCGTACCGCGCGATTAGACCTCGACAATTATAACAATGATACCGAAGATGGGTTGCACATCACTTCCATGGCCGGCTCATACCTCAGCATTGTTCAAGGCTTTGGTGGTTTGCGCATCAAAAATCAAACCCTTCACCTCAATCCCCACTGTCCATCACAATGGGAAGGATACGGATTCCAAATCTTACTGAACAACGAACCGGTAAAAATCGAAGTGAATAAAGAAGGACATCTGATTTCTAACCTCGGTAATTGTGCGATTGCCATTGAATTGGGGAACACCACCCTACATCTGCAAGCGGGTGAAGAAAAATTCACTGCGAAAGCCAGCTAACTGCGAAAAAGTTGTTCATACTTCCTTAACGCAGACGACCAAAATCAATGCGTTTGAAGTATTTTTGCGCCACTTTGTCGGACAAAGACCCTAACATAACTCCCAATAGCCCTGTGTCGTCGTCCACGAAGTCCAATCCCATTTCTTCTGAAGACCTAAAAACACAAGGCGAATCTGCCAAGGTTGATACTTCACAAGGCAAATCCTCTCCTTGGTTAATTGTATGGGCCGGCTTGAGTATTTCATTGCCATTGCTATTGTTGTACATCTACAGTTGCAGTCCCCAAACCCTACAAATTGGACAATTCGAATTCAAACAGATTTTGGGCAACCAAGACATCGATGCCATGTTGGCATCATTGGACGAACCCGAACCGATACCCGCAATCATTACCAGCGACAGTATCCCAACCATTTCTTTAGACTCCAATGGCAATGCCATTGAGAGAGATACCACCATTCCATTCCTCTCAAAAAACTATAACAAACCCTTCTCGTTACCCGCCTACGAATTGCCCGTTTTTGCCGACACCACCAAACACCGCATTCTACTGATCGGCGATTCTGAAAGTGGTGGATTGCGTTATCCGTTGAACGATTACTGTCAGGCTAACGGACACAAACTCATTTTATCATTGGAGTGGTATTCGGCCACGACGTTTAATTTCGGCAGGTCAGACACTATTCAAAAAATCATCGCACGATACAAACCCACCTACATTTTTTTGGTTTTTGGCTTGAACGAGCTCTATGCGCGTGATTTGAAAGCACGCAAAATTGCCGCCAACCAATTGGCCAAAAAGCTTAGAGGCATTCCCTATGCTTGGATTGGTCCTGCCAATTGGGAAGAGGATCATGGCATCAACAAAGTGTTTCAATCCTCCGCGGATTCTGCAACCTTCTTCCTCACCAAAAAACTCACCCTCACCCGCGCCGGAGACGGCCGTCACCCCGATGTTCAAGGGTACAGGGTTTGGATGGACAGCATTGCCGGTTGGTTACAGACCTCGGCCCGATACAAAATGGCCATGAAGCCGCCGCGCAAGCGCGGCCGGCCTTTCCGTGCACCCATTATCACCATTAACGCAGCAAAATACCGTGGATACTAATTGGATCAATCAAATATTCGCCCCGCTGCGCGATCCCAAAACTTGGGAATCTGTTTTTGGTTACTCCACCAAAGAGCCTTGGTTTTTTACCGAGTTCTCCTTCCTCGCAGTCTTCGGCGTATTCCTCATCTTCTACGCCGCCCTCGTCCAAAAAAATACCTGGCGCAAAATCTACCTCATCACTTTCTCACTGTTCTTCTATTACAAATCCAGCGGACCTTTCCTGGGTCTCTTCGCCCTGATGATCGTTTCCGATTACCTCTTCGCGCTGGCAATAGAAAAAAGTAACGGCACCAAAAAGAAAGTCCTATTGTGGCTTTCCCTCAGTTATAGCCTGAGTTTCCTTTTATACTTCAAATACGCCAATTTCTTCATTCAAAATTGCAACCAACTCCTTCATACACACTTCACCGATCACGACCTTTTCCTTCCCATTGGCATATCCTTCTACACCTTCCAATCAATTAGTTATTTGATGGATGTGTACCGCAAGGAAATTCCCGCCACCACAAACGTGAGCGATTACGCGTTTTACATGACCTTCTTCCCCCACCTGGTTGCCGGTCCGATTGTTCGCGCCAAAGATTTCCTTCCCCAAATCTTTACACCCCAAATCATCAATGCAGCCTTATACAAGGAAAGCCTTTTCCGCATCCTTACAGGCCTCTTAAAAAAGCTCTTCATCGCCGATTACTTGGGCAAATACGTGGATATCGTTCACGAACTGCCCTCCAATTTCTCCGGCGCCGAAAACCTATTGGGCATGTATGCCTACAGCTTTCAGATTTACTTCGACTTCTCAGGTTACTCTGATATTGCCATTGGTATTGCGCTGATGCTTGGCTACCGCCTCAAAGAGAACTTCGATAACCCCTATGCAGCCAGTAACATCACCGTCTTTTGGCGCAAATGGCATATTTCACTCAGCAGCTGGCTCCGTGACTATATCTATATCCCCTTGGGTGGCAACCGAAAAGGCGAATTCAACACCTACCTGTTCCTTCTCATTACCATGCTCGTCGGTGGATTCTGGCACGGCGCAGATTGGCGATTTGTGTTCTGGGGATTGGCACACGGATTGGCCCTCGCATTTCACAAAGCCTGGTTACAACTCTTCCCGAGCAAATCAAACCCCTGGTATTCGCGCATTTTCAGCACAATCCTCACATTCCACTTCGTGGGTTTCTGTTGGATATTTTTCCGAGCATCCTCCTTTGGCTCAGCATTTGCTAGCATAGAACAAATTGCCTTTCATACGCAATGGAAAGACTTTGTAGGATTTTGGACTTCACGACAGGAAATGGGCATCATGATCATGACAGCCGCTTTCATCGCATTCTTTCCTCCCAACCTCAAAGAACGAATCTTCCAAAAAATCCAATGGCTTCCCACATTCACATGGATCCTTTGGGTGCTCATTTCATTGCAAATCATCATCCAATTCAAGGACGATGTGGTTCAGCCCTTCATCTACTTCCAGTTTTGATGAATCAGAACCAAAACGCCTCCACTATCAGCCAACCACTCAGCCTTTCACTTTCTTTAAAATGGCTGTGTATCGTCATTCTTTCTTTCACACAAATACTCGCAGCACAGCAAAACCCCAATCGCCCGAGTACAACAGCCACAACCCAATCCCTTACCAATAACCCATCCAACAACAACGCAACCAATCCTTCACACGAAGATAGTTCGATCATTTGTCTTACCTGTAACGAGTTGCAAGAATCGCCAAAGCTAAAAAAAGCGTTGCAAAAATTGCATAATGTGCGGGTTAACAACCTCAATTACATTACGCAAGAATACCCAAACCAACCGGCCAACCAACCCACAAATGCTGCCAAAAGAGGTACCCTACCCCCGGTTCGTACCATACCGCAGAAACCCATCGCCAGCACATCCGCCGCTTCTACCAATCCCGCCGATACCCTCTTCACCATCATCCACATCGGCGATAGTCATATTCAAGGCGATTATTTCTCCGGTGAAATCCGCATGCAATTGCAATCCTATTTTGGCAATGCAGGTCGCGGAATCCTGTTTCCCTATGCCCTGGCCAAAAGCTTCGGTCCGAGAGGCGTCTCCGTGAAACCAATCGGCTTATGGACGGGATACAAAACACTCACCGGCAGCCTTACAGAACCCCTAGGCGTTTCAGGATATGGCGCAGGCACACGCAGTGCCACATCAAGTATTCAATTGACGCTGAGCGAAAAATACAATGAAGTCAATGCGCTGGGAACGTTCAGCAACGCCAACATGCAAAAGATCAACATCTGGCATTCGGCCGATAACAACTCCTTTACTACACAGCTCAATCCCGAGTTCCAATGGACAGGCAGTCAGTTCTATCCCTCCGGATGGGGTGTGAGTTCCTACCAAGCTACTGCACCACAAACTGGCTTCACCCTTACGCTTTCAGCAACTGCACCCACCCAAAACCACTACAACTTTTATGGCTTTGAAATCGTTCCATTGCAGCAGCGTGGCGTTGTTTACCACCATTGCGGGGTTGTGGGCGCTCAGTTCACCCACCTCATCAACAAAGCACCCTATACAGTGGAGCAAATCGCCCACATCAAGCCCGATATCCTCATTTTCTCCTTTGGCACCAACGAAGCCTATAACGGAAAACTCGATAGCCAAGCATACACGCCAGCAGTGATGAAATTCCTGTCCGATATCGCCGCAGCAAGTCCAACCACGGCAATCATCCTTACCACCGCCCCCGATACCCGCAGTCGCGACCGCATCCCCCCGCAACAGGTGAATGTCAACAACCAACTGCGCAAGATGGCCAAAGCGCAAAAAGCCACCCTCTATGATCTCAATGAGGCGATGGGCGGATGGGGATCGCTTCATGTTTGGTATCACAACAAACTCACACTCAGCGATAAGCTCCATTTCAACGCAGCGGGATATGCCCTTCAAGGACAGTTATTTACCCTTTCGCTGTTGCAGGCCTACAACAAAGTGAACGCCAAAGACACCATCAGCATTCATCAACTAAAAAGTACCGTTCATGGTAGCATGAAATCATTGGTTAGAAATTTTTCTGCCGTGGCGCTGGGCGATTCAATGGCTCAAGACAGCAGCCATATAAATCACAAAGTGGATAGTACAGGACTCACCGCGATGGCCATTCACAACAATACAGATAGTCTAAAAAATCATGTTGTGACGCCAATCAGAAATACAACAAACAGAAATACGACGAGTTCAAGCAATAACCACAGTCCGAGAATGCAACGGGGCGAGGTTACGCATACGGTTAAATCAGGTGAGAACCTTTATCGCATTGCCCAACGCTACCATGTTAACCATGAGGCCATCGCGAGGCGAAACAACTTGACCAATCCCCGGAGTTTGAGACCCGGACAACGCTTGGTGATTCCGGCTCATTAAACCCATAAAAATCACTTTACTCAGTCTCGAAAAATAAACGGGGGCTTGCGCTGCGCGCAAGCCCCCGTTCAAAAATCGGCCCCGGGAAACCAATCCCCCAGAAAACCTTAATGTGCAATCTGCAATCCCAAAGAAGAAATACCCTCTTTCGACTTGATGCGCACCTGATACAATCCCTCCGCCAAATTGGCCGTTGGAATCACTATACCTTGATTACCGTTCACCGCACTGTGTGATTGGCTGTAAACTTCTCTGCCCAATGCATCCACCAACATCACCTGCATGCTCGCCTCAACACCGTTGAACTTCAACAGCACTTGGTCGCTCGCAGGGTTTGGCATCATGCTCAAATTCATCAACGATTGTGCGCGCGTACCCACATTGGTTACCTTCACATCAAAATAGATGGTATCCGATTTACATGGAGGATTGTTTGCAACCAACATTACCTTGAAAGTACCATCAGCACTGAACGTGTAGGTTGGCTTCGCTTGAAAACTCTCGTTACCATCGCTGTAATTCCAATAAACATCCGCCGCATTGCTACCCGTGAATTCAAAAGCAAATTTTCTACCGCCCAAACTGGTGTACTTGTATGCCGCTGAGGGCTTCGCCACACCATAAACCGTTTTGGTTCTGATGGTTTCGCAACCTGCCGCATTTTTCACAGAGACCTGATAACTGGAACTCGCACCGCTGGCCTTCGCATACGTGGTATTCGTAGTTGATCCAGTGCTCCAAGCGTAAGTATAGGTCTGTGGAGGACCTCCACCCGCAACCACAGTCGCAGTCAACTGAACAGAATCACCATCGCAAACCATCGTATCCGTGGCTGTCAAGTTAACATTCGGACCGTTTTGAATCTGAACGAAGAAATTTCGTTGACCAGTACAACCCTTATCATCAATACCCGCAACCGTATAGAATGTGGAAGCCGTGGGCAATGCATAAATGGTATCACCCGAATTGGAACTCAAACCCGTAGTGGGTGTCCAAGTGTAGGTCGAAGCACCACTCGCCACGAACTGTACACCGGTCGTTGCACCTGCACACAAAGTCGCATTCGCAGGAGACACAGTCACTGTTGGAGGTGTTGCTGTATTGTCAATCCATAAACGAATGCAATTCGATGTATCCACCTGTCCACTATTTGAACAAGTCACAATTGCACGGATATAACGATATGTTCCAATGGCCGCACTGAAGTTACCAGTGTTCACATTGGTTGTCCATGCGTTGGTTGTAAATGTCGTAGAATCTGTAGAAGTCTCATACTTGATCGAAATCCCAGTTGATGCTGTATTTCCTGACAATGTAATGGTTGAAGGACCTACCGCACCACAGATATAGTATGTAGATGCGCTTAGGGTACCTGCATCAGGTTTTCCTTCACAAAAGGTTGGATACGCATCCCAAGTCACGCTATCAATGAACATGTTACCACCACTGGTCGCACCACCACGAGCCGTAGCTTGAATCAAGAAATAGTTGGTGGTTCCAGTAAATGATGCAGGAATGGCAAAAGAGTATTTGTACCAGCCATGTGCCACTGAATCTGGATAAGTCTTCTTCGCATTACGTGTAATCCCACCCAAACGCTTTGCACCGGTTAAACTGCGCGATGTGTTGAACCATACAGTAACAGAATCATCACTGCTATACACAGTATCGCGGAACATGTACAAGGAAATGTAGGAATTGGCGGTACCGCGCTTGCTCAAATCAATCACGGGCGAACCCAAAGTCTGTGTTGCACCAGCAGTTGCTCCACGCGATGAAAAACGAGCCATCCCAGCACCCCCAAAAGGTGTACAAGCAGGAGTCGTACCCGCGTTAGCTGTGGTACGGCGCGACCACGTAGGGGCACCAAATCCGCCGCCGCCAATAGTTTGCCAACCCGCAGGTGGGAAGGCCGTTCCCTCAAACCCCTGTCCGGTTGTGGTTTGTGCCATCAAATCTGAGCCCAAGAAGGCCAAACCCAACGACATTGCATAAGTAAGTATTTTTTTCATGGTTAATATATAGTCAAATTTATTTCTTCGCATCCACAACCAAAATCGTTCCTTGTCGGATCATATTTCGGAAACCAGATACAGTCTCATCAAAGGTTACATTCACAATGTATACATACATCCCCGTCATTACCGGTTCATCCATGTACAACCCATTCCACGCTTCAGTCACAGGACGTTTGTCGAAAACACACTCACCCCAGCGATTATAAACACTCCAAGTTCCCGTTTTCACCCCGCAAAGCTTGCCCCAATCATCCACAAACATCGGCTTCACCTCATCGTTCAAGCCCTGAGAGCTATAAGGTGAAAAAGCGGTAGGCATCCACATTTTACAATCGCAGCGAAGTGCATTCACTTTCACCGTATCCCTGCGCTCGCCACAAGCATTGAATGTATGCAAACTATACAATCCCGACTGTGTCACATTCAAATTGCCTGTCTTGGCACCGGTATTCCATAAATACTTGCTGTATCCAGAAAACTGAGCGCCCTTCAAGGTATAATTCACTCCCGCACAAAACCACTCCTCACCCACCAAACGCCTTTCAGGAATGGTGTCGTTATAAATAAAGAAAGTATCCGTCCGCGCACCGCAATCGTTCGTCATCGTGAGCCAGAATTTTCCTGTGCCCATGATCACGCGCTGTGGTGAACCCGTTAAGTCATCCCACTGATAGCCCTTTACATCCGGATGGGTCATATCCAGACTCCATGCAAATGAACTATTGCAAAATGTGGTATCCTTCACGCGACTCTTCGTCGGCGGCAATTTTATCTTAATATCAAAAGTATCATACGCCACACCACACAGATTGGTTACTGTAAGTGTCGCTTTGGTTGAGCTAAAGAATGTTTTTGGCACCATCGTGTCCCCATCAGACCATGTATACAAACTGGCAGGCACCTTCGGAAAGTCGACGATGATGTTCTTCCCCACACAAACCCCTGTATCCGCAATTTTGGGCGATACCGGCGGAAGCAACAATTTGAATCGCACTGAGTCTACCCTGCTTCCACAAGCATTGCGGGTATCCAACCAAAAAACACCCGGCTTGGTAAATGTACGGGTCGATAGCGTACTGCCATTGTCCCAAACATATTTACAGAAGGGCTGTGCCACATCAATGGTGTAATTAAACGGATTTTTGCAAAACAGCGTATCTTTCAAATTGGGCTTGACAGGTGCTGATGCTTTACCTACCACTACCGTGTCTTGTCGGGTTCCACATGCATTGATCGTATTGATGTAAAAAGTACCCTCCGTTGTAAAAGTACGCGTGGGCGATGTCCCGCCGTCTGTCCATGCATAACTCTCCGCCAACGCTTGGGTCGCATTGGTGGATACACTGGTTGTTGACGGACAAATAACCAAGGGCGACGAAACCACTTTGATGGGCATCGGACAAACTTGCGTACAGTTGATGGCTTGATTTATGTAAAACGAAGCAGTATCAAAATTCACCACCGCCAAATCCCCGTAACTCGTGGCCGTGTAGCTGGTCGACGATGCCCAAGTCCATGTTAGCGCTGTATTATTGACCGTTGAAGTGGCTGTTCCGCAGTTCGTATTACACGGACTGTTAATCATGAAATTATTGTGAACACCAGCTGAGTTATCAACCCCTATCGCCACCATTCCGCCCTTAGGCATGGGTACAAACGACCGCATAAATCCGGTCAATGCATAATTTGTATTCCCATTGGCCAAAATTTTCTGTGTTTGGGTGGTAGCGCCTGTGGCAGTATCAATTTGAACCAACAACTGTCTGTTATTGACGAAAGTTTGATACGTACTGCTCAACCACAAAGAACCGCCCTCTAAAACAAGGTGATGTCCGGTTTCCAAAACGTTATTTGCGCCAATACTCCTTGTCCATTTGCGCGTACCGTCTGCCGTAAAAGCACACACCAAAATCTGCGCCGTAAGGTTAGCACCCGTAGTACCTACTGTGTAAATCGTTCCACCTGGAGCCACCAACACGTGACCGAATTGACTGATTCCATTGCTTGTACCTTTCCATAAACTTCGAACGGTACCATCGGTTTTTACAAAGACCGCAAAAGGAAAAGTTTGTGTAGACCTGCACCATCCCGTAATAACCCACTCGCCACCAACACGTGCCACACCCCATCCATGATGTTCATTGTTACCCATATCAACGTTCAAAGTCCATTTTGTTGCCCCGTTACTATCCAATTGCGCTGCAATCAAATTTCGCTTTCCCGTTAATTGACTACCCGACCCCACCACAACAATGGTATTGGCATCGTAAACCAACACGTGATTAAACACATCAGGCTGCCCGTTCCTGCTAGAACTCGGAGATTCACGCGTCCATTTCAATTTACCACCCGGTGTAAAGTAACTCACTACGCCCAAGGCTGCATTCACAGAACCCACAACACTAGAACCCACAACAACAGCACCACCGGAGGGGGTTGTTGCAACGTCATTCATGATTTCATTTGAACCCGTACCTTTTACACCGTACCGAATCGCACCAACGAACTTTCCAGTGTCATCATATTTCATCAACCAACCATCGCCATGGCCAGCGCCGTTTACCGTACCATATCCCGCAGCCCAAAATCCTTTGCTGCGATTCGAAACTGCCATCGTGTTCCAAGAACTAAATTGTCGCGTTGAAACAACTTTCTCAGTGTTGGTAAAGTATTGTCTTTTAATGAAGGGATAGCAAATTTGAGCATCCAAACCCACGCTACTAAAAAAAACTATAATAGTTACTAAACTTATTTTTAATCGGCTCAAGATTTTCACGTGTATCCTTGTACTTATTGTAAATATAGACGACAAAACTCTTGTTTTTGTTTCCCAATTGCCAAAAAAGTTTTGCCACATCTAGACATAACACAATTATTTGAACACACCCCCAAGAAATCCTGAAAAAATATTCCATTTTTTTCATGCACCTTACACCGTTGTAAACAATCCAAATTTTTATTTCCGCTATGCAAAAAATGCCAAAACTCGATCAATGCAATGGCTTGATTTGGTGTTTCTGAACCAAAATACCGACCTTTACCAACCTAAACGCCATTTGCAGCAATTTGGAAAAACTCATCATCTTTTCAGCGCCCTCAGGATCCGGCAAAACCACTGTGGTGAAACACCTGCTTTCCGTCATGGACAAACAGTTGGCTTTCTCTGTCAGTGCCACAACCCGCAGCCCACGACCAGGCGAAACCAATGGCCTAGAATACCATTTTCTTGACCTCGGCGATTTCCACACCAAAATACAAGAAGGTGCCTTTCTTGAACACGAAGAAGTATATGCCGGCATCCTTTATGGCACACTTTGGAGTGAAGTCCGTAAAATATGGTCAGAAGGCAAAGCCGTCGTTTTTGATGTTGACGTGAAAGGTGGTCTCAACTTGAAGCGACAATTTGGCGACCGAGCACTTGCTGTTTTTTTGCGTCCCCCAAGCGTAGATGTATTAATGGAGCGACTCACCAAGCGGAGTACAGAAGTAGAACACCAACTGCAAGAGCGCATCGCCAAAGCCAACTACGAATTGAGCTTTGAATCACAATACGATACAGTTGTTGTCAACGACAAACTCGCAGAAACATTCGTCACCTGCGAAAAACTGGTCAGTGATTTCTTGGCCAAACCCTAAACAATACACCTCTAGAATCGTTAAGTAAAACAGATGCGCGTCGGATTGTATTTTGGATCGTTCAACCCACTGCATGTTGGTCACATCCAAGTTGCGCGATATTTTCAGAACATTCACATTTTCGATGCGATATGGTTCGTGCCATCCCCTTTGAATCCGCACAAATCCGAAGAAACCCTCGTACCCGCTGAACTTCGCCTCTCATGGGTTAAAACGGCACTGGAATCAGAAGAAGGATTATCGTGCTGCGACATTGAATTTGGCCTCGGACTGCCCAGCTATACCCACCGCACTGTTGTGGCATTGAAAGCCCAACACCCTGAGCACACCTTCAGCTTAATCATGGGAGCCGATAACCTCATCCACTTCCACAAATGGAATCACGCCGAGGAACTCGCCGCTATTTGTCCGCTGTTTGTATATGCTCGACCCGGCTACAACAAACCCCAAGAACCTATACCATTCGGCGCTACTTGGCACGACGCTCCCCTGTTGCATATATCCGCCACAGAAATTCGCGACAAACTTGCCAATAATGAAGACATAGGCAACTTAGTACCCTCAAGCATCCTGGCTGAGGTCGAGGCTTTTTTTCAGCACTTTTTCGCGGAACAAGACCAATAAATACCCCACGGAAAAGGTCACAACCACACTGTACAACGCATATACCAATGCGGGTTTTTCCATTGCTGGGATTTTCAATTTATCCCCTGCAATTAGCAAGGCCAACGCGGTATTGTGCAATCCCACTTCGATGGCGATGGTAATCCGATTTCGATAACTCAACGCGAATGGAATGCCCACTGCAAAACCCAGCAACATCGAAAAAACATTCAATCCAATGACGTAAGGCGTGAGCGCGAGAACATCCCCGGCCGACATATCCGTGCCACCTTGGTCCTGTCCCGCCAAAATTTTAAACCCAAAAACAATCAACAACAGCAGCGGCAATACCACGTTCAACCAACGGCTCACATTCGCCACCTTTTTGCCCATACGCAAACGCATCGCCATCCCCAACCAAGCCGGAATAATGGTCACGACAAAAATCTCGAGCAACGTATTCCAAAACGGCAATGATACAGACTGAGAACCATCGTTCATAAAATGTGTCAGAAACAAGTTGACCATCAATGGGATCGAAAGCAACGATAGCAGAGCATTTGTCACCGTAAGCGATACCGCCAAAGCCACATTCCCCTTCACAAAATAACTCACCAGGTTGGAGGTAATTCCGCCCGGACAAACGCTCAAAATCATGATACCCACCTTCCACTCGGGCGATAATGGGGCCGAATAAATCAACAGCGCCGCCAAAAATGGCAACAAAACCATCTGCGCGAATAGACCAAGCGCCAAGGATTTTGGTTGATCAAACAGTGCCTGAAAATCCGCTCTTTTCAACGAAAGCCCCAATCCGAACATGATCAGTGCCAACACCCCGTTGAGGAGCCAATTGATGTTAATGACCGACAGGAGCAACATACCAAGCGTATAGCAAGACTACAAAATGATAAGCAAAATACAAACCGATGGCCGACAATATGACCCCGAAGTATCGATTTACCAGTTGATATACGCGCTCGCTCAGTTTCTTTCCGATATAATCGCTGAGGTAAACTTTGCCCAAATCCAATGCCAACAATGTACACAAAATGGTGACTAACTCAACCAAAATCATGGTTCTTCCATGCTCTGATTGTGATTCACCGCCAACGCTAAGCGTGGCAATCACACTCACCCAAAGCAACATCACAAACGGGTTTATGATGTTCATGAAAAAACCGCGGTACACCGAGGCCGATGCACTCACTTTGATTTCTGGCAATTTGTGGTGCTTTGTAAAGACCGATTGTATGCCTAAATACAAAATTGCGGCTGCTGCCATCCCAGTAAAAACGAGTTGAAATGTGGGGGTCGTAAAATACCGACTCAGCCCAAAAAAACAGAGCAGTGCAACAAACATCTCACTCAAGAAAATGCCCAAAGCCACTTGCATGCCTTGTTTTTTTCCACCTTGAATTCCTGTGTGTATGAGGGTAAAAAAAGAGGGACCAAAACTAAGCAAACCGATCAAAAAACCGTACCAAACTCCCTTCCCTATAGACAACAACAATTCCAAAGCCGTGCCCGCAAATTAGGCCTGAAATATGGCAAGTACAAACCCAATTCGGGATTAGCCCAATTTATCCGACACTCGCTGTAAAAACGCACGAGACAACGACGGATGTGCTGCAACAATTTCTCGTTGAAACAACACTTGATGTCCCCCAGAAAAGTTCGACACAAACCCACCAGCCTCTTCCACAATCAAAGCACCCGCTGCTACATCCCATGGCGCCAAGCCCATTTCATAGAAAGCATCGAATCTACCCGCAGCGGTATAGGCCAAATCAATCGCAGCCGAACCCATTCTCCGCAAACCGTGTGTACCACGCATCAAATCGGAAAGCAACTCCAAGTAGGGTGCCATTTTATCAAAATCGTAATAGGGAAATCCAGTGGCGATCAGCGATTGCGACAAAGGCACTTCGCCCTCAAGCACGAGCGGCTTACCATTCAACCGTGCACCCCCACCGCGAACAGCCGTAAAAGTCTCACCCATGGCTGGCGCATGCACCACCCCCAATTGGGTATCCCCTGAATCCCACAAAGCAACACTCACTGCAAAAACCGGCAATCCATGCAAAAAATTCGTTGTCCCATCCAAAGGATCAATGATCCAAGTGGGCTGGTCTGTTAAAACAGAATCCGGATTGTATTCTTCCCCAATGAAACAGGACCCAGGCAGAATTGCAGCCAATCCTTCCATCAGCCGTTGCTCAGATTCTTTGTCAACAAAACTCACCAGCTGATTCAAGCCTTTATCGGCAATGTCTTGCGACTTAACCGCCTGCCAATGTTGCATTTGAAAAGCCCCCACTTCCGCGCAAAGCATCTCAACCTGTCCGAGCCAGTTTTGCAATTGCACGAGCGTCATCGACGAAGTCATCGCTTAGCAATGGCTCGCGTAAGCACCTTGAAGGTTATCGGCCAACATTTCCGCCGTTCTACCTTCAATCATGTGGCGCTCAACCATGTGTACAACCTCCCCGCCTTTGAACAACGCCACTGCGGGCGATGAGGGTGGGTATGGTGCCATATATTCACGAATCTTGGCAACCGCATCCAAATCCTGTCCAGCAAACACAGTGACAATTTTCGCGGGTTTTTTGTCTCCACTCAAAGACTTCAATACACCAGGACGGGCAGAACCCGCTGCGCAACCGCAAACAGAATTAACCATCACCAAGGTGGTATCCTCATTTCCTTCCATGAAAGCAACTACTTCATCGGCCGATTTCAACTCGGTAAAACCGCCGTTTGTCAATTCAGCACGCATGGGTGCTACAAGCATTTCTGGGTATGGCATAATCGTAGATTTTTAAATTTTTACAAAGATACAAAATTCACAGAGTGCAACCATTGTTGCCTTTTGTGTCATAAATGCACAGCCCCATCAAAAATTGATAAAGTTGACTTAACTTTTCACCTCTGTTTTTAGGCAACACCACAAAGCGAAACTGTGTCAATATGAATCATTTCCATCACATGCAAAAAAATTACCCCTTGAAAAAAATTGCCTTTTGTTTTCTATTGATCGTGTTGGGACAATTTGCATCGCCCTTAAAAGCATCTCACTACACTTTTGGCAGTGAAGTTTGGGCCACCCACATCACCAAGAACAAATACGAAATCAGTTACCGCGCATACAGAATGTGTGGCGCAGCTACTTCAGCTCCCACATCAGTCCCTGTTATTGCTTATGGGGGTAAGAGTGCTGCATGTGGAACGGTATCATTGACGGCTTCGTTGGTTTCCAGTGCGGCAATTGGACCAAAATGCTCCACTGCCATTGATTGTGATAAGAGCTATTTGTTCAGAGAGCATATCTACAAATGCACGGCCGACCTCGACAGCTCTATTTTCAAGAACATTCTATCAGGCAGTACCTGCAAGAACATCACTTTCGCTGTTTACGGATATTTGTACCCCACCGTGTTGCCTTGTTTCAATTGGGATGCCTATTCAGCAACCACCATTTATTTGGAAAATTTGGCCAATTGTTCCAAAACCACCAATAAGCCTCCGGCGAGAATGTTTGATCCGTTAAGAATCATCCAAGTAGACAGAAGCACAATCTTTAACCAGGGACTTTCAGACACGGCAGAAAGAGATGTATTGCGCTATGAGCTCTCACCATCCAATTGGGATGTTCCTTACAAAAACAGGACTTGTGTAAATACACCAACCAAAGACTTAAGCCACCCTTTCACGCCAACGTGTGCTGTAACCACCCTGTGCAGTTCGAACATCAAAACCAACCCCGTGCGCGGCACTTTCTTCGATACCACTGACGGTGTATTCATCTTCACGCCCAGTGTAGTTGACGAAATTGGTATGGCCTGTGTCAAAGTCAAAGAATACCGAATCAACAAAAACGGCAAATACACACTCATCGCAGAACACCAAAGAGAAATTTCCGCTGTTGTTGTGAGCGCTTCAGGGTATAATGAAACACCCAAAGCTGTGCTCTCTCAAAAAACGGTACTGAAAGTATGCGTAGGGTCAACCATCAAACAGAAATTTGTGGATTTTGACGATGTCATTGCCCCTTTACAAACCGTAGCAGATAGCCTTCAAGTCATTGTTCCACCAACCTATCGCGGGGCAAGTATCAAAGTATACAGCTCTGCAAAAAACAAGCGGAGTTTGGAATTCAACTGGACACCCACACTCGCTGATACCTTCGCGGATGGATATGTATTCCCAATCAAAGTGGTGGATCTGCACTGTAGCGAACCCCTGTCTACCACATACAATTTGATTGTCAAAGTGTACCCTACGCCCACCGGAACACCCCAAATCAGCTACAAAGGATGCAACAATCTTACCCTGAATGTGAAAAATTTCACAGGTGGTAGTGCACCCCGTGTAAGTTGGCAAGTTTTGGACACCTTTGGCAAAACCGTCGGAACATCGAACAAAGTCAACGACAGCATGCGTTTGAATGGAACCGGAAAATACAAAATCCTTGCACTGTTTTCCAATGAAGGCGGCTGTTTCAAATACTGGGACACCACCATTAGCATTCTCGATACAGTGATTGATTTCGCCTTGGGTAGCAAAAAGCCTTTCGCCGACACCATCAATTGTCCGAACAGCCAAATCTACCTCGAACCCAAGAACATTTCCGCCCGCAAAGGTACCATCACCTACCAATGGTACGGCATGGATGCATCCACCGCCGCGCAAACAATCCAACCAAGGAGTGTCAATTTCACCAATTTGGCCAAAATCGGCACAACCAAAGGCATCAGCGTAAAAACCAATGTCGATACATCCGTACTCCTCACCATCACGGATTCCAAAGGCTGCACAGAAACGCAGCAAATGAACATCAAGCAGATATTTAGCGACCCAGTGAAATGGAAGCAAAAACCCTTAGCGCCCATTTGTGGATCTGATCCCCCACTAAAACTCATTGACCCCGTGACCAAAGACATGCTCGATGGGGGGCCCAACTCGCACATTCGGTGTATGAATGGCAAATACCTCGATAGTATTGGTCCGAATTATTACAAACTAAATCCGCCGCCAGCCATTGCGGGTGTTTCAAAAATTACATTGAATTTGGTGGCCACCTATGACACATTGGGCTGTATCAGCAGTGAATACAACACCATCGATGTGATGTACTTGCCACAATTCACGCTCGCAACAACCAAAACCACTTGTAGCGGCGATTCTACCTTTTTCCTGGAAGACGCAATTATCACCCCCGCCCAAAATGCCCTCCCCTACGATTGGAAAATCATAGGGATGCCATCGAAATCCATCGCCCAATTGATGACCCTCACTGTGGGTGGAAAAACCGGAACCCACTTGGTAACCCATTTGGATTCCATCGCGGTGGGCAATTATAAAATTCAAGCTTGCACCGCCGATTCTACATTGGGATGTAGGGCCTGCGATACCACCACCATCATCGCCAAACCCCAAATCCGATTCCAATACACCGGAGATTCGCTCTTCTGTCCGAACGATGCCCCCCAGCGACTGCGCGACAACATCAAACTGAGCTCAGGAGAACTGAACGACACCCTTTATAACATATCATTATTGTCTTTCAATGGCAACACCAATCCTCCCAGTAATATCCAGCGGATCTTTGAGAAAAACGGCAGTATTTTCACCCCAAGGGTGGCAGTGGGTAAGGCAATATTTGCCATTGAATCGCCCAAATACTGTTACGCCGATGGTTCAATTGGTCTGCGCGTTCAAGACACGTTGGCCATCAGTTACACTGTGAGTCCGGATACCGTTGTCAGGCTACCCCGCACTTCGTTCACCTTTAGCGCAAACACCAACTCGCCCAGTGTTTGGTGGTATTTTGGCACTGGCAATAAGGCCGACACCTCCCAGCTCGATCCCATCACGTGGTCGTTCGATAGCAAAATCGCCGATTACAAGGTATCGGTTAGAAGTTTCCACAACAACGGATGTTATGGTGAATACACACGCATAGTTTCTATTTGGGATGTTTCGGGCCTAGCCAAATTTGAACGAGAGTCGAAAATCACCCAGGATTTGCGCATGATTTCCAGCGATTGGCAATTTGACCAACTCCAGATTTTCGATACCCAAGGCAAATTGGTCTATCAAACCAACCTGAACACAGGAGTTCCCCAATCGGGATTATCTGCGGGTATTTACACCTACAAAATCACAGCACACAACGGCCAAAACCAGGTTGAAAAATCTGGTAAATGGTTGAACTATGGGGAGTAAAAACCCTCGTCGCCGGTAAATTTTTCGCCACGGCATTTAATTATTGTATTTTTTACAATATATTCGCCAACAGCGGAAGATTATCAGGCAAACGGATGGACAAACATTTTGAATCTTATTTTAAGGCAGCAGTATCCGTTGACAACGTTGTCTTCGGGTTCGACCTCACGGGGCTCAAGGTTTTGTTGATTTATCGCGGTGCGGATCCTTACAGAAATTGTTGGGCTCTACCTGGTGATTTGATTAGCCTTGACACCAACCTCATCGACTCTGCAGAGAAAGTCTTGCAAGACCTCACCGGCTTGGAGGAAATCTACATGGAGCAGATTCACACCTTTGGAAAGGTCGATCGACATCCTTACGGTCGGGTATTTACCGTTGCTTATTTCGCGTTGATTAAAATTGACGACTACCACCTTCACCCCTCATCTTGGGCAGAGGAAGCCGCTTGGTTTCCAATCAGCGAAATTCCTGAGTTGCCTTTTGACCACAACGAAATTCTGTCGTATGCGAAGGATCAGTTAAAGAGCAAAATTCGCCGTCAGCCCATCGGGTTCGAATTGTTGCCCAAACACTTTACGCTCACAGAATTACAGACTTTGTACGAATCGATTTTGGAAACCGAGTTTGATGTTCGAAATTTCCGAAAGAAGATCTTATCGATGGATTTTATATCAGATACCGGCCTAAAACAGACCAGCGTAACCCATCGCCCAGCCAAATTGTACAAGTACAACGCCAAACGATACAGCAACCTCATCAATACGGGGTTTGCGTTCGACCTTTAACATGACCGTGTCTTTTTCGATGCGATACCCCCATTCAAACTACCCTTCTATGATACGATTGACGATTCATCGCCACTTGCGATTCCTTACACCATTTATTGCTGTTTTCGCTTTAAACCTGCCGAACAAAGGCATCGCCCAGCAAACAGCCACTGAAAATCCCACCGCACTGAGCATTCGAACACTCGACAAAGCCATTGACGAAATGGTCGCGAAACTGAGTTTAGAGCAAAAGGTTGGACAGATGACCCAAATCGACTTGGGTGTTATCGCCGTGGGCAGTCCATGTGGGCTACAACAACCCCAAACGTTGGATAAAGTCAAATTGCGTGAGGCCATCGAAAAATACCACATTGGTTCGGTGTTGAATGTGGGCTGCGGGTCGGGTACCATTGCCTTGGATCGTTGGCACGACATTCACCGCGGGATTGCGCAAGCGGAAGCGGAATTTTCAAGCACGAATATTCCCATTTTATTTGGGATCGATGCGATTCATGGCGTTAACTATACCGTGGGTGGAACCATGTTCCCGCAGCAAATCGGCCAGGCAGCCACTTGGAATCCCGACTTGATTGTGAGAGCCGCAGAGATCACCGCGTTGGAGTGTAGACTTTCGGGCATTCCATGGAACTTTTCACCGGTGTTGGATTTGGGCCGACAGCCCCTGTGGTCGCGCTTTTTCGAGACCTACGGCGAGGATGTATACTTGGCGAAAAGCATGGCAAAAGCCAGTATTCGTGGGTATCAAGGCACTTCTGAAGGCAACACCATCGACGGGAAACACGTGGCGGCCTGTATGAAGCACTTTTTGGGTTACAGCTACCCATTGAGTGGTAAGGACCGCACACCCGCTTGGATTCCTGAGCGTGAGTTGCGGGAGTATTATTTACCAACTTTCCAAACAGCGATTGCGGAGGGTGCATTGACGGTGATGATCAATTCAGGCGAACTCAATGGCACGCCGGTGCATGTCAATCCCGATATTTTAACCACCTTGTTACGCCAGGAATTGGGCTTCAAAGGATTGGCCGTAACCGACTGGGAAGATATTTACAAGTTGCACACCACGCACAAAGTGGCGGCCTCGCTGCGCGAGGCCGTGAAACTGGCCATCAATGCCGGGATCGACATGTCCATGACCCCCAACGATTTTCAGTTCAATGAACATTTGATCAACTTGGCCAAAACGGGTGAAGTATCCATGAATCGCATCAACGAAGCCGTGCACCGCATTCTCTATGTGAAGCATCAATTGGGATTAATCAACGCCTTCCAGCCCGAGGTATCGCCTGTAACCATCGCATACACCAAAGAAGAACTCGGCAGCAAAACACATCGAGAAGCCGCCTTAACCGCAGCCGAAGAAAGCATCACCTTGCTCAAGAACAACACCACAGCCAATGGCGTACCCCTCCTCCCACTGGGAAACCAACCCCTATTCGTGTTTGGCAGCGCCGCCGATGATTTGAATTTGTTGAATGGCGCTTGGACCAACACTTGGCAGGGGAACGACAGTCAATACAGCCACAATCCGCTGTACCCCACCATTTGGGAAGCTTTGGTAAAGAATCGGGCGGCCGGGGAAATCGAACCGCGTGCTACAAAAGGACTGCAATATGTTGCCCAAGCCCTTTCAAGCAATACCCGCACGGCAAAACAATTAAAAACACTCAAAAAATCACTTACCCCCAATGCCGTTGCCATTTTCTGTATTGGCGAAACGCCTGGAACGGAAATTCCCGGCAACATTGATGATTTGGCCGCCGAAATCAATGCAGGCGACAAGCAACTCTTCGATTTTTTCGTGCAAAATCAAATACCTGTGGTGTTGGTATTGGCTACAGGGCGTCCGCGCATCATCACCGAATACGCCAATAAATCCACGGCCGTTTTACAAGCCTACCTCCCAGGCAACGAAGGTGGAACCGCCATTGCCAAAATCATCTATGGCGTAACGAACCCCTCTGGCAAACTGCCTTACACCTATCCCCGCTTCGCGGGGGACGTGGTGCACTATGACCACAAATCCACGGAAAAGAACGACAAACTGTTCGGCACAAACGCGTACCAGCCGCTGTTCGACTTTGGATCGGGCCTCAGCTACACCCAATTTGGCTATACAAACCTGTTGGTATCTCCTTCTAAAGACCAAGGTTTTCAGGTATCTACGACCATCACCAACACGGGGAAGGTTGCAGGAAAAGAAGTATGTCAATTGTACTACCGCGATGAATATGCCAGCGTAACACCATCCGTAAAAAAGCTTTGCGCCTACCTCAAAACACGTTTGTTGCAACCCGGAGAATCACAAACCATTACCTTCAACATCTCGCGAGAAGACCTCAGCTTCATCAACAAAGATTTGCAACGCGTAACCGAGCCCGGTGATTTTACTTTCATGGTAAAAGATCAAGCGGCAACAGTAAAGGTTACTGACTAACAGCATCTTGGCAAACACTGCTGAAGAAATAAATACCATAAAAAAGGGCCCCGCAAGCGGGGCCCTTTCCATATAAATTCAAAGAATCATTAATTCTTCTGAAACACCCTCACGTAATCCACTTCCATCTGCTGAGGGAAAACAGTTGACGCATCCGGATATCCGGGCCAATTGCCACCCACAGCCACGTTGAAGATGAAGAAAAACTTTTGGTTAAACGGATAAATCCCACCCGTATTCGATGGTGTTAACGTGTGAAACTTCACATCATCCACATACCACTCTACCAAATTGTTTTCCCATTTCATGGTAAACACATGATACGCATCCGAAAAATTGCCCGAAGACAAACCATACGAACCCGTTCTCTGCGTTGAGGGTGGTTGATTGCCAAAATGCGCAGTACCATGCACCCGATTGGGCTGATGACCAATCAACTCCATAATATCCAACTCCCCACACTTGGGCCAACCCACAGTGCTGAAATTGGAACCCAGCATCCACAAAGCCGGCCATATACCCTGCCCCTTCGGCAAACGTGCACGGATATCGATCCTGCCATACTGAAACTCGCGCTTCCCTTTGGTTAAAATCCGCGAAGAGGTATAGTTAAAACCACCTTGCGACTCTTTCTTCGCCGTAATGGTCAACTTTCCGTTACCCACAGAACAATTCGTGGTGTTTGAAGTGTAATACTGAGACTCGTTGTTACCCCAACCGCCAGAACCGTTGCCAATGTCATACCCCCAACTCGATAAATCCAAGGCATCGCCAGAGAATTCATCGGCCCAAGCCAAGTTATACCCCGAGTAAGAAGTAGGTGTGGAATAGCCATCGGCCAAAGTAACCCCCGTGATCTCTACCGTATCCAACGCTTTCACGTAATTCGCCGCGCTGGCATGGGCTTTTAAAATCACTTCGTAAGTACCCTCGGCAGCGAATGTATGAGATACCACCCCATTCGGTGACTCTACTGTAACATCGCCCGATTTATCCTTGAAAATGGCCGAGAAATAATTGGCATTGCTCGCCTTCATGGTGAAAGTCACTTTACCCTTAGTGCTCGGTGAATAATCAACCGTCCACGTAAAATTGTCAGGCAATACCACAGGATCAACCGGCTTGTCTTCACAGCCAACGAACCCGAGCATCATGCCCAGAGAAACCAACGTTAACATTGCCATTTTGAAATTAAGGCGCATGTTACTTCTGCTTGATATCGTCTAAGTAAAAAGTACCTGCATTGGCCACACCCCAACCAGGGAACATCGCCATACGATTGTATTTACCAGCCGCCGCATCGCTAAAGTCAATGCTCACCTCAACCCACTGATTGGCCACGGTGATATCAACGTCTTTCTCTACAAATTCTGATGAATTATCGCGGTTTTCCAACTTGATACGCATCGTACCTGTGGCAGGCGCATAAACCTTCACCGAAAGTGATTTGCTGCTGCTGAAGTCGAACTTGTTGGTTACATCAACGAACAAACCAGCCCAAATTTCATTGCCATGAATGGTCTCAAGAACTTTAGCGCTTGTATTGATGCCGCCCGATTTTGGGTTGCTGATAATTGAGTAAGAACTTCCACCAAACACGGTAAACTTAGGCTCAACCGATTCGAAATCGATAGGCAAAGTGTAGGTTGGATCGTTGCTACCACCATTGTCTACTGGATAGGTATCAGGCACCAAACGGATGTACCATGCCAATTGGCTGTTGGCCGCATCTGTGTAGCGCAAGAACAATTCATTCTCCGACATGCGAACCACTTTGTACGTATTCACACCAGTGTAGTAACCAATGAATGATTTACCCGACACGGTCAACGTTGTGTCTTTGCCCATGGTCAATGTCCAGTTCTGTCCCATTTGATTACCAAAAGGTGCCGTGTAATCCGTTTTTGGATTCAAGGTAGCGCCAGGGAAATTTCCAGCTTGGCCAGAATTAATATAGATATCGCCCTTGGTCATTTGATCAAAAGCAAACCCTTTCAAATGGAATACAAATTGGTCGTTGTACAAACCCGTGTTTGATTTATCATTCTTTTTTGCAGCCCACCACTCCGGATAGTCACCCGCAGTACCAGATGGATTCGGACCTACGCCCATGTGTCCATCACGCGTAGAATCAATGACCCACGTCTTGTAGCCTTTACCCGCACTTCCACCAGTCAACAAGGTATACAAAGCATTGTTTAACAACGATGCGTCGTCCTGAGCGATGGTGATGGTTTGGGTGGTCGATGCACTTCCGCCTGAATTAAACACAGTCAAAGTCACTTGGTAAGTACCTTTCAATGGGAAAGTTCCCAAAACAGTTGGACCTTCAGCGCTGGTTCCGTTTCCGAAATCCCACTTGGCAATCAAATTCTTGTTTTTGGCATTGAACTCGATCACGTTGGGGTTAGCCGCTGTTGGCGCATAAGTGAATTCTGCATCGGCAGTGGTTGGTGGGGTTCCCAAAGAGGGTTCATCTTCACAACCTGCGATAGCAAACGCTGCCATCACGCCGAGAAATAACATTTTTATGGTTTTCATAGGTTTAGATTTTCAAATTAATATTAATAATTGGGATTTTGTTTCCAATTTCCGCCCGCCAAATCAATTTCTACTTGAGGAATTGGAAATAATTCATGCTTGCCACTCACAAAGCCCGTCATTGATGTGGCCGCCTGCTTGGTACGCACCAAATCAAAGAATCGATGTCCCTCACAAGCCAACTCCAAACGACGCTCGGACCAAATGTCCGACACCAAAGTTTGTCCCGCCGAGGTCACATCCGACAAATTCACACGCTTTCTCACCATGTTCAAATACGTTTTGGCTTTGTTTTCATCGGGCGATGCTTTTCTTGCATAGGCTTCAGCCGCCATCAACAACACATCCGCATAGCGAATCACCTTGTAGTTCACAGGACTGGTCAAATCGTTGTCGGGCAATCCGATTTCTGTCTGACGTTTGATGTACTTATTGTTGTAATAGCCCGTATGTCCGCCCGCACCCTTCGCATATTTGATATTCGCAGGATTTGGTTGCTTGGCGATAAACGCGTCAAGATCCAAAACTGTTGCATCCCTGCGAATGTCTGTTGATGCAAATGCATCATACAAGTTCTTGGTTGGCAAGTTGTAACTGTTACCATCGCCATAGATAGGACCATTGTACTGACGAATGCCTTGGAATCCAGGTCCCGCATTGCCTTCCAAACAAATCAAACAACCGTATCCGCCACCTTCAGCACCCGTGTACTCAACATCAAAAACCGTCTCTTTATGTCCTTCGTTGGCCACGGTAAACAACTGATTGTAGTTGGGGATCAAACTATACAAATTCTGATCAATCAAGCCCTGGAAGGTCGTTGCTGCCTCATCAAACTTGTCTTGATACAAATACACTTTACCCAACAACGCCATTGCAGCGCCTTTGGTAACGCGACCTTTTTCCGTTGCAGCCCAATCCAATTTCGACACCGCATAGTTCAAATCCGTTTCGATTTGCTTGTAGACTTCCGCCTTCGGCGTTCTATCTATCGTGGTTACCTGGTCGGCACCCAAACGCTTATCTACCACCAATGGCACATCGCCAAAGAATTTCACGAGTTCAAAATAGTAGAAGGCACGCAAAAAAGAGGCTTGCGCCAAGATGTTCTCTTTGCCAGGGAAATCAATTTTGTTCTTGTTCTCCATGATAAAGTTCACCCGGGTAATTCCAGCATAATTCCAGCGGAAAACGTTGCGCAACTCCTGGTTCACCGCCACATGACTCATATCATCGATCTCATGCAAACCACGGGTATCCGTAACACTCTCCCCACCGGCGATGGTATTGTCTGAGGCGATTTCACCAATCCATACGGAGAGGAAGGAACCCTGCATCAAATCATAGGCCCCGGTCAAGGCACGCTGATAATCTACCGGCGTATTAAAAAAGTTGTCTGCGTCTTGCGTATACGCGGGGTCTACATCCAAGAACTTCTCACACCCAAACTGGGGTAAAAGCAGCAGACCGCCAATCAATGTTGTTAAAATTGTCTTTTTCATCTTTAGAAACGAATAGAGAAGCCCATCATAATGGATCTAGCCTGAGGATAGAATCCGTTGTCAATTCCTGCGCCCAAAGCACCGCCCACAGAACCCAAATCAGGATCATAGCCCATGTATTTGGTGAGTGTATAAAGGTTATTGGCCGATAAATAAATACGCAGGCCATTCATTTTCAATTTTTGCAATTGCTGTCCTTTCAACGTATAACCAATCTGCAAATTCCGCAAACGCAAGAATGAACCATCCTCCACATAATAGTCAGAGAATACGTTGTTTCGGGTCAACGATGTGGTTAAACGAGGATTTTCATTGGTGCTATTTGGACCTGTCCAACGACCGATGGTATAAGCCAATTGATTGGCATAAGGCTGTTGACGCTCGTAGTTACGCACGATTTTTTGTCCAACCGCTGCATACAACTGCATAGAAATATCCAAACCCTTGTGAGAAACGCTCAAGTTGTAACCCGCAGTAAATTTCGGCAAAGGTGAACCCAACATTTTCTTGTCACTGTCGTCAGAGAAGTTGATAATGCCATCGCCGTTTTGATCCACAAATTTGAGATCGCCCGGTTTAGCACCCGCCTGCTTCACAGTTGCATTATCGATTTCAGCTTGCGTTTGAAAAATACCCGCTGTCTCGTAGCCCATAAAGAATCCAATGGGATAATCTTTTTGGAAGCGAGAGGCAGTATTTCCACCCACGCCAAATGCAGCACCAGGAATAAAGTCAACCCCCTTGGGCGTTGCCAATACCACGTTCTTTAAGTAAGCGAAGTTCAATCCCATCGATACGTTCCAACGCTTTTTTGCAGCATTCTGATATTGAATGTCCAATTCTACCCCGCTGTTAGACACATCCCCCGCATTGATAATGGGAGGATAGCTTCCAGGTCCGGCTGTTCCCAACACCCCTGAAACCTCAGGTTGGAACAACAAGTCTTTGGTGCGCTTAACAAAGTAGTTTACTGTGGTGGTGAATTTCCTTCCCAAGGTCACGTCAGCCCCTACGTTAAACTGAGAGGTAGACTCCCATTTCAAATCAGGATTGCTCGCCCTTCCAATCGCCACCCCTTTTACGATGATGTCGTTGAAAATGTAATCACCTTCACCATTTAGCAACCCGCGATAAGCGAAGTTTTCTATTTGGTCGTTACCACTCACGCCATAACTCATGCGCAACTTAGCCGTACGCATCCATTTTACATTGTAAAAATCTTCATCCGAAATCAGCCACGCACCCGACAACGTAGGGAACCATCCCCAACGGGCATTTGGACCGAATTTGCTCGATCCGTCGCGACGTAAAATGCCCGACAAGAAATAACGATTCTTCATATTGTATTCGCTGCGAACAAAAGCAGAAAGCAATCGCTCTTTGAATTCCCATGAATACACATTGTTCAAAAATCCACCCGGAGCCAAGTTGGCTGAGATATCGGCAAAATCCAGTGAATTGTTTGGAATGTTATAGGCAGTTCCTCCCAAATAGTTGCCTCGGCGTTGGAAGACAGAGACCCCAGCCGTAGTCTTCAGCTTGTTGCCGCCAACAAACTCTTTTTGGTGGTTCAAAAATGATTCAAAGTTCAAATCGCCATAGGTGGCTTTCCCCTCTGAAACCGAAGCCCCACGCTCAATTTTTACATCAGGAGCAATCTCCACCATGGTGGGATCCAAGTTTTCATTGAGGGCTGTATTTTGTGCTTTACCAAGACCGAACCAAGCCAAAGGCGAAAACGATTTATTGTCGACCAGAGCATAGTTGTAGTTGAATCGGTTGGTGAATGTCAAGTTCTCGTTGATATCTGCGGTCAGCTCTTGCTTACCCACAAATTTGTTTACCCATGCCCAATTGTAGGTATTCTCCATTTGAGCAAAAGGATTGATAATGTCTGCTACTTCTTCTAAGTAGGTGTATTTTCCATTCGATCCGCGAATGGGATCGGTAGGAAAGGCATTAATTGTATTATACAAAACGCTACCGATGCCGTTTTCCGGCAAAGCCGAACGCTTTTCATTGGTGTACAAAAAGACACTGCTGTAACGCAACTTGTCCGACATCTTAGTATCAAAATTTGCACGTCCGTTCAATCGATTGAAGTTCGCTTTCTCCAAACCCACAATGCCTTGCTGATCGAAGATGCTTCCGCCAAGCGAATAGGTTGATTTTTCATTACCGCCGCTCACCGATACATTGTATTGATACACAGGCGCCAATTTAAAGATCGAATCTTGCCAGTTTGTACCTTCACCGAGCGATGTGTTTTTGAACGGCATGGGCTCGCCACCCGCTGCAAACATCTCATTTTTAAGTACGGCATATTCTTTTGCATTGAGCAAATCCAACTTTTTGGCGGTTTGCTGAAGTCCTTGAAAACCCGAAATCTCCCATCGTGGGGCCGATTTCAATTGTCCTTTCTTGGTCTCCACAATAATCACCCCGTTGGCGGCACGAACACCGTAAATACCCGCAGTTGCGTCCTTCAATACGTTGATTGATGCGATATCATTGGGGTTCAAGGCATTCAAACCTTCACTGTCATACACCACACCATCCACCAAAATCAGGGGATCGTTGTCGCCAAAAGTACTAAGACCACGAATGCGAATACTGGAAGTACCACCGGGAGAACCCGAGTTAGTACTCACCACAACGCCTGGAATCTGACCCTGAAGGGCTTGGTCCATCCGCGGAATGTTCAACTTCTCCAAGGATTGTCCCTTGATTGAAGAGTTGGCACCCGTAAATTCTTTTTTGGTGGCTTTTCCATAACCAATGATCAAGACATCCTCCATTTTTCCGGAGGTATCTGTATCGGTTTGGCCTTGCAAATTGGCTCCGTAAAGAGCGCAGCAAGCCACGACGCATTGAAACGACAATCGCATATTCGTAAATGGGGGTTTGTAAAATTTATTAAAAAAAAGGGGGTGTTACCACCCCCCAATATAAACTATGAAAAAATTATTGCTTGATAAAGCGCTGAACTGCAGTGCCTTCGTTGGTTTCAACTGAAATCAAGTATGCGCCAGCAGCCAATTGTGTAGCAGAGATTTGTGCAGTGTTGCTCTTTACAGAAACTTCTTTCACAATCTGACCGCTCAAATTCATTACACGAACAACGTTGATGCTTCCGCCATTGGCCAAGCTCACGTTGAAGTCACCATTGCTAGGGTTAGGATAAATCACCAAACCGTTTACAACTTGATTGTTAACACCGCTTACTGGACGGGTGGTTTTCACCATCTCGTAGTGCCAGTATGCACCGTTACCAATTCCAATGTCCACTTTCATGGTATCAGCTACAATCGATACTTCGTAAACAAGGGTATCTTTTGCACCCGTTGGCGCTGTTAATTCGCCACCGTTGTATGCCTTAGGCAATCCCAAGTAAGAACCTTTGCCCACCAAAGTAACGGTTCCTTTGTCTTTGTTTGCTATCCACTTACCAGCAGTTGCACCATCATGAGGCGCTACAGGCGTACCGCAAGCGAAAGTACCACCTTGCCATCCTTCCAAGAAGGTTGAACCTTGCAATTCGTTCTTGAAGGTACCATCAGCTTCGAAGTTGTAGATGTCATCATATTGACAAGCACGCACACCAGTGATTTCTGCTGCAGGAACTTTCCACCATCCGAAATCGCCTTTGGCTGGACCTACCGCCATAGAAGTTTCAACTGGACGCAATTTCCACAATCCTGTTGGATTGATTGCAGGCATTTGCTTGCTCATTTCAAAGTGCCAGTATCCACCGCCAATTGAAATGTCCAAAGACATTTTGTTGCCCGTTACAGATACTTCGTAAGTGATAGAATCTTTGGCGTCAGCAGATTTTGACAATTCACCACCGTTAAACACTTTGGCCAAACCCAAGTAAGCACCTTTACCGTATAAAGTCAAGGTACCTTTGGTTGCGTTGTACTTGTAAGTGTAGCTTCCGGTTCCATCGTGAGGTGTAACAGGTGTACCACAAGCGTTTGAACCACCCTGCCATCCTTCAATGAATGTAGAGTTTTGGAAATTCATCTTGAATGACCCATCGGCGTTGAAAACAACTTCATCGTCGAACTGACATGCACGCACACCGGTAATTTCCGCTGCAGGCACTTTCCACCAAGCGTAGTCGCCCTTTGCAGGACCTACAGCCAATGAAGTTTCTACTGGCGACAATGTCCATGTACCAGCAATTTGAGCCATGCTGCTACCAACGAGGGCTGCAAACAAGGCGAGAGTAGTAATTTTTTTCATGTAAATTGGATATTTATTGCATCAAATATAAATGTTTCTGTGAGTTATAGTAATTTCAACAATAACTTTTTGGTAATATTTATATTTTGTTTGGAATTAGGGCTACACAAATTCAACAAAAAGGGGCTGAAAGCCCCAAAAGACACGGGATTTCGCTACAAACACCATAACAAGAACCCCCTATTGTCATAGAATTGTCATAAAAATAGCGGATTGCGAAAAAAATACCACAGAAAACCATTCTGAGGCGTGGCCAATCCAGATAGCGTTAGACGAAGAGACACCCATTGATAAACACTTCGTGACAGTGATTCTGTCCCATGAAGTAAGGAATGGCTTTAACGGCATCCACGGTTTTTGTGGTAAAGAAGTTGGCGCGCTGGCCTGCGGCCAGCGCGCCAACTTCTTTTTCGCAACGCAGCGCCCGCGCCGCGTTGCAAGTGATAGCGTAAAAACCCTCCGCCGGCAGCAGCTTCTGCTGCGTGCACCCCAAAGCCCATACTACCTGCAAACTCGCTATCGGACTGCTCCCCGGATTGAAATCCGTTGCCATCGCAAAAGGCAAACCCGCATCAATCAACGCCCGGCCCGGCGCATAAGGAATACCCAAAAAATAACTCGTACCGGGTAACCCCACTGGCACCGTACCCCCATATCCCATATCCATCGACTCGCGCAACAACCCAATCTCCACCTCGCTACAATGCTCCAAATGATCGGCACTCCAACTGCCATTGGCCACCGCCACCTGAACACCCCCCGTGAGCCCCAACTCATTCGCATGGATCTTCGAAGGCAACCCCAACACCGCAGCCGCCTTCAATATCCGGTCCGTTTGCTCCACCGTGAAAAATCCACGATCACAAAATACATCGATGTGATCCGCCAACCCCTCTGCCACCACCTTCGGCAACATGTCCTCTATCACCAAATCCACATACCTATCCGGCTCCCCCTTAAACTCCGAGGGAATCCCGTGCGCCCCCAAAAACGTGGCCTTAATCACAATGTCAAAATCCTGCTTCAACCGCTTCACCACCCGCAATATCTTCAGTTCACTATCAGTGGTTAACCCATACCCGCTCTTGATCTCCACCGTGGTGGTTCCGTGGGCAATCATCGTCCGCAACCGCTCAGCCGCCTGAACATACAAATCGTCCTCGCTCATCGCTTGCAACTTCCGCGCAGAATTCAAAATCCCGCCGCCCGCCGCCGCAATCGCCTCGTAACTCTCACCCCGAATGCGCATCTCAAACTCCTCATGCCTTGGCGCCGCAAACACAATGTGCGTATGCGAATCCACCAAACCCGGCAACACCTCCAATCCCCCCAAATCAATCCGCTCCAAATCCATCGCATCGCCCATCGCAACAACATCCTCGCCATACACACCCTCATCGCCCCCCAAACCCACAATAACACCATCATCCACCAACATCCACGCCGATGTAAAAGCCTCCACCTCGCTCATTTCAGCTCCCGAACGATACCGACCCAGCTCGGCAGACACCCCCCACATCTTTGAAATACCATGAAATAACTTGCGCATCAGGTGCAAATTACGGAATTTTGAAAGGATGACCACCGAAGAATTGTTGCAAAAATTACAACAACCCCCACAAATTCACCCCTCCGCCTTCGTGGCACCCAACGCCACAGCCATCGGCGATGTCATCGTTAACCAAGATGCCTCCCTCTGGTTTGGGGCCGTTCTTCGGGGCGATACCGACACCATCACCGTGGGCGCTAGAACCAACATCCAAGACAATGCGGTCATTCATGCCGATCCGGGCGCACCCTGCAATATTGGTAACGACTGCGTAATCGGACATACAGCCATCGTTCACGGCGCAACCCTATCGCACCACGTACTCATTGGCATGCACGCCACCGTGTTAAACCACGCCCAAATCGGCGAATACAGCATCATCGGCGCCAACGCGATGGTACCCCAAGGCATGATCATCCCACCCTATTCCCTGGTTCTGGGAACCCCCGCAAAAGTGGTTAAAACCCTCGGTCCGGAAGTGGAAACCCAAATCCAAAACAATGTAGATGAATACGTTTTGAGGGCCAAAGCCTATAAAAAGTTCTTTGCGGAATGATTTTTGACCGAGGCTAAGCATTACTTTCACCCCACCGATGGCACGTCGCACCAAATACTTCTACAACCCCAAATCCCTAAGCTTTGAACGGGTGTCTGAGCACCGAAGCTATGTCCTTTGGCGAAGATTGGGTGCCACCTCATTGTTTGTGGTGTTGGTGGTTGGCCTGAGTTTTCTGATCAGCCATTTTTACGTGCGATTCAACCTGCTTCCCAGTCAAAAAAATCCGATGGCGGTTTTGAGGGAATTGGAAAGTACCGACAGACAGCTCCAAGCCTTGGAAGCCCGCCTCACCGATTTGGAAGACAAAGACCTCAACATTTATCGATCCATTTTCAACGTAGCGCCGCCCAAACCCACCGATTTCCGCGGAAAAGACTACACAGAGCTATCGCAGCTACCCAATGGCAAAATGCTCACGCGCATCAAGCAGAAAGCAGACCAACTCGAAGCCCTCGCCCAAGCCCAAGAAGCCAGCTTTGTAAAACTGCAAAAACTCTCCAAAAACCGCATCAACGCCATCGATGCCATCCCCGCGATCATGCCCGTGGCCAACAAAGACCTCAGACAAATGGCCTCTGGATTTGGGTATCGGCGCGATCCCTTTTACCACACCCCCTCCTTCCACCCTGGCATGGATTTCACCGCACCCACGGGTACCGAAGTGTATGCAACAGCTAGCGGAAGTATAGTACTCACCAAAACAGAGCCCTGGGGCTATGGCAACCACGTCATCATCAATCATGGCAACGGGTATACCACGCTATACGGACATTTGAGTCGTTTCGCGGTGCGGGGCGGACAGAAAATCAAACGCGGACAACTCATTGGTTATGTGGGCAATACAGGCAGATCCACAGGCAGCCACCTCCATTACGAAGTGCGAAAACACAACAACCCCCTCAACCCCGCATTCTTCTATCGCAACGATTTGAGCGATGAGCAATACCAAAAAATGATCGAACTGTCACAGCGCGAAGCCACCCGTTTCGATTAATCCCACGACCATATTACCTTTGTATCGCACCATGGAAAACAACACCGAAAAAAAATACATGAAAATAGGCGAAGCCGCCGCCATCATCGGTGTTCCAGCCAGTACACTGCGCTTTTGGGAGAAAAATTTCCCCCAAATCAAGCCCATGAAAAACAAAAAGGGGGATCGCTTCTACACACAGAAGGACCTGGAGGTGCTGAAAGAAATTCACTATCTTTCACATAGCAAAGGATTAAAACTGTCGAGCGTTTCCAAATCAGTGAAGCGAAACGACGATGGAATTTCACCCCAAGCGAAGTTGGTGCAAGAACTCAGAAATTTCAGAGAAACACTCATAAAAATCAAGGAACAATTGGAATGACATGGCGCGGCAGGGATATCGGAAAGTGGTTTTTTAAAGGCTTTTCGATGTTGTACTTGCCGATGTTATCTGCGCAAACCACTGCCCCAATTACCCCTTACAACCCTCCCCATATTACGGAGAAAATGGCCTTCCCCAACCTATTTTTGGGCGATGTTCAATGGCCTGGTTCAGAAACTTTTTGCATTTTTCGCAACTACGGACTTTCAGCGCCCGGCCTGCGGGATGTGAGCCTCTCTCACCAAACCGCGAGATGGCGATTCAACCACGAAAACAGGGGCTCCAACGAATGGAATACCCAGCTACTCACTGTGCAGCATCGGCTTTTGATATCGTCGGGCCAACACATCTCCCTGGGCCTGGGAATAGTTCAAACTGGGGGAACCTGGATAAAACAAAACGGATCACAACAAAATTGGGGCGGCCTATTAAACCTTCAGTATCAATTTACGTCGGACCGCGCCGGCCAATTCACCGCCAATTACCGCACGATACTCAGCAATGACTGGTTTCAGGGCGATGTTGAGCGGTTGCTATGGGCGGGACTTGCTATGGAATCGATGGGTAGAAGTTGGATGTATGATCAGCAGCTGTTGCAGTTGGTTTGGGTTGGCAGGAGAAAAAATGGGGCGCGCAGCGCCCCAACAAGCAACAGCATTACACCGTTCGCCCAAGCCACCTATTCACCGCAGCGAAAATTCATAGAGGTAGGCGCCACGAAAGTACTGGGGTCGAATTTTATCGGTTTTATGGCACTCAACAGCACACAACAACCCCTGCGATGGGGCATCAATTATACAAAAAAATCATGGAGTGGAGGATTGGAAGGACAGTGGCTCAGGCCCTTGGGGATGGTTTTAGGATGGCAAGTGCGCTATCACTGGCATTGATTTTATTCGGGAGTAATCAGCTAACGGCACAACAACATCGCGATGATGGTTGTGATGATGATGAACGTTTCTCAACCGCAGACAGTCTCTCCGTTGGATCAAAACTTGGGCGTTTATGGCGAACAGGTCCATGGAACGACAGTACGCTCAGCATCAATCAACTGACTGAGGCAGATCTGTTGATGCACCCGCTATTGACTGAGGAGGAAGCCACCGCGATTTTGGCGCACAAACAACGTTTTGGCGACATTTTGAATCCATCAGAGTTAGTGCAATGCGGTTTTTCAGTGGAGCGAATTGTGGCGATCAAACCATTTTTGGTGTGCGATATCCCGCTGAAGTGGCAAAAGAAGCAATGGCTCGCCCAATCGCGGGAATGCAAGTCTTCGGCTTTTGCGGGGGCGAAAACCCGGTGGGATGAATTTGGGGTAAGTGATGCGAGTGCGTATCAAATGCAACTGAGGATTCACAACAGCAGAACCCTCTCATTGGGGGCTTCCGTACAACGCGATGCAGGGGAATTGAGGCCCGTATTAACCAATTACCACTTGCGCCTATCCGATTTTAGGGGATTCGAATCCTTGATTTTGGGCCGCTACACAATGCAGCTGGGGCAGGGATTGGTTCAGGGCGGGATGTCGGGCTTTTGGAATGCACCATTAATTTGGGCGCGACGCACACCAGACTGGGGGCTGTCGGAAAAGCGCGGTTGGGACGAGTTTCAAGGGCATACGGGGGTGGCTTTAGGATATAAGATTTCAAAGTGGCGAATGCGCGGAATGCTTGGTTTATCGCAGGGGAGGATATCTACCAGGATTGATTCGATGGGCAGGATAGGCAATTTGATCACGGATGGGAATTTTGCTTTAGAGACGCTGCGCGGATACCAAGGAAACACATGGCAGGAGCATGTTACGGGGGCGATGTTGTTTGGGTCGGGGGTTGGCATGGCATGGAGTAGTTACCGTTACGATCGGGAATGGTTGGGCAAGAAGGAGTGGTTGCGGCCCGCGCTGCGCGCGGGCCGCCTGTTCCATTATCCGGAATGTTGGTTCACCAAACACACGTCCCACGGCGGCCTCGCCTTTCTGCATATCGCGCTACAATGTCAGCCCAACCAATCGCCAAAACCCGCCGCCGTGGGCGGTTGGATTCGGCCGCTGAACCGCCATTCCGATATTTCGCTTCGCGCCTATGTCATCCACAACCAGTTTAGACCACCACAAGGATTGTTCAACCAACTCATGCCCAACCATTGGAGTGGATCCGCCACCTATTCCCGCGGCACCACCGGCAAGCGAAGCTTGCGGTGGGCCGCGGAACTCCGACAGCCCCTCCTGCCCAACACACAACTCGAACGCCCCCTGTATTACAAACACCAGTGCTTTTTTGAACAACCGCTGTCGCGCAATCTCCAGTTCCACTGCCTTTGGCAGTGGAACAACCAAGCCAACCAAACCGGCTGGGAATCCTTCCTCGGCGATAACGCCTACCCAAACTCAATATCTCTCAACAATACACTCAGCCCTTTTTATACCTCTTCCAATAATCACAACAACCCCCAATTGGCCTCCGCCCACAAAATCACCCTCAACCTGCGCTGCAAACGTTCACCCTCCAACACCCTCGACCATCAACTCACCTTCGTGCCCCAGCCCAATTCCGCCCAAGGATCCTTCCTATTCGGCGTCACATTCACCCACCGAAAACCCTTTTCCCCACTCAAATGGGCCGCGGAATGCATCGCCTTCGATACCGATATCCCCCTCTACTTTACCCCACAAACCCTGCCCCATGAAATCACCCACTATACCCTCTCCCAAAAAGGCCTTGCCGTAAATGCCCTCATCCAATACGCCTTCAAAAACCGGGTTACAGCCACTGTCCATCCGACAAAATCACCCCAAAACAAACCCCATTCACACCCAATCAAAAAATACCCTAACAAACAAATCCACCTCGCCGCCCGCTCAGAAATCATACTCAAAAACACAACAGAAAACCGCATC
>Ga0255125_1000047_pt1 | contig 45541 bp, 41 predicted proteins | sample Law_Cont_RepC_8d_FD_188557 | JGI IMG/M metagenome (GOLD analysis project Ga0255125, IMG submission 188557) | Freshwater microbial communities from St. Lawrence River, New York, United States - Law_Cont_RepC_8d | ecosystem: Environmental > Aquatic > Freshwater > River | place: USA: New York...
CCGCCGCCCCATCCACCACCCTCTCCTCCGACTCTGAAGACGGCTTGACGAAAGTCGTTGTGCACAGAACCATCTTCGTATCTGACCGAGCTTGAGAGCAGTGCTGCAATTTGCTCCGATGAGATGTAGATTTGCCCATGGCCGCCGGCTCTTGCTTCTGACTCATGCCGCACCTTCAATTCCATCAGTGTGTCAGCTGAGTAGCGCACGACATTCTCGGGAGAGTCGATCAACTTGTGGTGCGTGCCGCACATCAAGATGAGATTGTCGAACCCCCGTCGTTCCTCCTCAGTTTGAATCGGGTCGAATCTCGGTCCCTTGGCGCTTCTGGCTCGTATGTGGCAGACCTCAGCCAAGATAGTGTTTGATTTAGGGTCGATGATTGGCGTCGTGCAGCTCGGAAATGCACAGCGATTCGATGAAACGGCGAACAGCCGCCGGACGGTTGTTTCTGTTGGATCAAGTATTGACATGGCAGCGGATACGTGACGTCTAACGTGATGTAGACCGCATAACCCGAGGGATACATCCGGGCACAGTCGATACATTTTTTGAAAGAAATGGCTGCAGGCGGCATGCACCATGCTTGACAGACTCATTTACCGATGTTTTGTATTGGTGAGGATTTGCCATGAAACCCGGTGCCCCTTCTTGCAGTCCGCCCGCTGGCTCGATCAGGTTTGCGAGCGGGCTTTCGGGTGCACTATAGCGACAATATTAAATATTGAGAACTATGTATTGCAATTTTTATGCATAGGCGTGCAATGCAGCCCGGCATGCAGCGTCACCCATCCCACGATGGGTGTGGCCAATGGCTCAGCGCATCACAAGCGCACCGGAATCCCGCGCTCTTTCATCCGCGCCTTAGCCTGCTGCACGGTGTACTCACCGTAGTGAAAGATGCTCGCCGCCAGCACGGCGTCGGCACCACCAATGCTCACGCCGTCGGCCAGGTGGTCGAGGTTGCCCACGCCGCCAGACGCGATGACGGGCACGCTCACGGCGTCGCTCACGGCGCGGGTCAGTTGCAGGTCAAAGCCGCTTTTGGTGCCGTCGCGGTCCATGCTGGTGAGCAAAATTTCGCCAGCGCCGTATTCGGCCATCTGCGTGGCCCAGGCCACCGCGTCCAGGCCCACGTTTTTGCGGCCGCCGTGGCTGTACACGTCCCAGCCGGGGCCCATGGGCAGTCCGTTGGGGCCGATGCGCTGTTCGTCTTCGGGGGTGCGGCGCTTGGCGTCAATCGCCACCACGATGCACTGCGCGCCGTATTTGTCGGACGCGTCGCGGATCACCTGCGGGTTGGCAATGGCGGCCGAGTTGAAGCTGGTTTTGTCGGCCCCAGCGTTGAGCAGGCGGCGCACGTCTTCCACGGTGCGCACACCGCCACCCACCGTGAGCGGGATGAAGACCTGGCTGGCCACGGCTTCGATGATGTGCAAGATCACGTCGCGCCCATCGCTGGTGGCGGTGATGTCCAAAAACGTGAGTTCGTCGGCACCTTGCTCGTTGTAGCGGGCAGCGATCTCGACCGGGTCACCGGCGTCGCGCAGTTCGACAAAGTTGACGCCCTTGACCACGCGACCACCGGTCACGTCCAGGCAAGGGATGATGCGTTTGGCGAGCATGGCGGCTTCTCTATCTAGGGGTTGTTCAGGGGTTGCGCACTTGCAAACGCTGCCAGCCGGCCCACTGCCCGCCCGCAGGCAAGGTGATGGGCGCATACACCTGCGCGGCTTCGACGCACAGCATGTGGCGCCAGCCGTCGTCGGGCATGTCGGTCAGGCGTTGGCACAGCGCTTGTGCAGGGTTCCAGACCACGGTGTTGGCCCAACTGGGGCTTTGGCGGATCTGCAAGCTGCCGTTCAGCGTCAGGGGCTGCGTTGCGGCCTCGTACACGCGGTCAAATTCGGCGGCAAAGCGGATCGTGTCGGCTGCGGGCGCATGGGTGTCGGTGAGCGAATCCCACTCGGGCTGTCCGCCCAGGCCCTGCAGCGTGGCCTGCGTCACATCGGGCACGGCCAAATAGGTGTGCAGCGCCCCAGAGAATGCCAAGGGCACGCTGTCGGTGTTGTGCACCTTCAGCGTCAACTGCAGAGCGCCCGGGCTCAAATCGATGTGCAACTCCAAGGCAAAGGCCTGCGGCCACCAGGCCCGGGTCTGGTCGTTGTCCGCCAGGCGCAGGCTCAGTTGCGCACGGTCTGCGGCCAGTTCAGGCGCACCGGCTTGCCAAGGCAGGTTGCGGGCAAAGCCGTGTTTGGGCAGCCGCTCGGCCAAGGGGCCGCGTTGGTTGAATTGCGGAAAGCACACCGGCACGCCGCCGCGGATGGCGGCCTGGCCGTCCATCTGGCTTTGGGGGCTGAGGTACAGGCGCTCTTGCCCGCCCGACACCCACGACAGCACATGCGCCCCGTGCAGCGCCACCACCAAGCGGTCGCCTTGCGGCAGGCTCAGCTCACGGGCAGGCAGGCCGGCGAACGCGGTGTCGCGACAAGTGGCCTGTGCGCTCATGTGCAATGGGGATGGAGAGGATCAGCCGTTGAGCTCGTCGGCGCGTTGCTGCGCCAAGGCAAAGTCCAGGTCGCCCGAGTACACGGCGCGGCCGCAGATCACGCCTTCCACGCCCTCGTCTTCCACCGCGCAAAGCTGCTCGATGTCGGCCATATTGGACAGGCCGCCCGAGGCGATCACCGGGATGGTCAGGGCTTGGGCCAGCTTGACGGTGGCGTCGATGTTGATGCCGCTCAACATGCCATCGCGGCCAATGTCGGTGTAGATGATGGACTCGACACCCCAGTCCTCGAACTTCTTGGCCAGGTCCACCACTTCGTGGCCGGTCAGCTTGCTCCAGCCGTCGGTGGCCACTTTGCCGTCCTTGGCGTCCAAGCCCACGATGATATGGCCACCAAAGGCGGTGCAGGCGTCTTTCAAAAAGCCGGGGTTCTTGACGGCAGCGGTGCCGATGATGACGTAGCGCAGGCCGCTGTCGATGTATTTTTCGATCGTGTCCAGATCGCGGATGCCGCCGCCCAGCTGCACCGGGATGTCGTCGCCCACGGCCTTGAGGATGGACTTGATGGCCGAGAAGTTCTGCGGCTTGCCGGCAAATGCGCCGTTCAGGTCCACCAGGTGCAAGCGGCGTGCGCCTTTTTCGAGCCAGGTGCGCGCCATCGCCGCCGGGTCTTCGCCAAAGGTCGTGGCTTGGTCCATATCGCCCTGCTTGAGGCGAACGCAGTGGCCGTCTTTGAGGTCAATGGCGGGGATCAGAATCATGGCAAGTTAAAAAGCAGGTGGAACAAAACGGCAGTGAAAACCACTCAAGGCTGCCAGTGGAGGAAATTGCGGAACAAGGCCAGGCCCTGGGCCGCGCTTTTTTCGGGGTGAAACTGGGTGGCAAAAATATTGTCACGCGCAATGGCACAGGCAAAGCGGCCGCCGTAATCGGTCTCGGCTGCGCTGTGCGCCGGCTGGGCCACCTGGGCATAAAAGCTGTGCACAAAATAGTACCAGCTGCCGTCTTCGATGCCGTTCCACAAGGCATGGCTGGGGGCTGTTTGCCACACCTGGTTCCAGCCCATCTGCGGCACTTTGTAGCGGGTGCCGTCGGGCTGCATGTGCCCGGCCAGCTCGAACTTGACCACGCGCCCGGGGATCAGGCCCAGACCCGGTGTGTCGCCCTCGTCACTGTGGTCCAGCAGCATCTGCATGCCCACGCACACGCCAAACAGGGGTTTGCTGGAGGCCGCTTCGAGCACCGCTTCGAGCAGCCCCGACTCGCGCAGCTCGCGCATGCAGTCGGGCATGGCGCCCTGCCCCGGCAACACCACGCGGTGCGCATCGCGCACCACTTGCGGGTCAGCGGTCACCGTGACCTCGGCGTGGTCGACGCTGGAGGCGGCATGGATCACCGCCTGCGCCACACTGCGCAGGTTGCCCATGCCGTAGTCCACCACAGCGACGCGGTTGACGGTCATGTCAGAGGCTGCCTTTGGTGGAGGGGATCACACCGGCAGAGCGGGGGTCCAGCTCCAAAGCCATGCGCACCGCGCGCGCAAACGCCTTGAAGATCGTCTCGCACTGGTGGTGCGCATTGACGCCCTTGAGGTTGTCGATGTGCAGCGTGCACAGGGCGTGGTTCACAAAGCCCTGGAAGAACTCGTACACCAGCTGGGTGTCGAGCGTGCCCAAGGCACCCGAGGTGAAGTTCACATCCATGTGCAGGCCGGGGCGGCCCGAAAAGTCCACCACCACGCGGCTGAGCGCTTCGTCCAGCGGCACATAGGCGTGGCCATAACGGCGGATGCCTTTTTTGTCACCCACGGCTTGGGCAAAAGCCTGGCCCAGGGTGATGCCAATGTCTTCGACGGTGTGGTGGCCGTCGATGTGCAGATCGCCCTCGCACCCGATGTCCAGATCGATCAGGCCGTGGCGCGCGATCTGGTCGAGCATGTGGTCCAGAAAACCGATGCCCGAGGCCAGTTGGGCCTGGCCCGTGCCGTCCAGGTTGAGGGCGACGCGGATGTTCGTCTCGGCGGTTTTGCGGGTGACTGCGGCAGTGCGGTTCATAAGGAGGCTTTCAGGGCGGCAAGGAGCTGGTCGTTTTCTGCGGCGGTGCCCACCGTCAGGCGCAGGCAGTTGGCCAGCAATGGGTGCATTTTAGAAATGTTCTTGATCAGCACCCCGTGGGCCTTCAAACCGTCAAAGGTTTTGGCGGCATCGGGCACGCGCGCCAGGATCATGTTGGCTTCGCTCGGGAAGGGGGTCACGCCCGGCATGGCGGCCAGCGCCTCGTGCAGCCGCGCGCGCTGCACACGCAGGTCTTGGGCCTGGGCGGCAAACACCTGGGCGTGCTCCAGCGCAAACAGGGCGCACTCGCAGTTGAGCACGCTGATGTTGTAGGGCGGACGCACTTTGTCGACCTCGGCCACCAAAGCCTTGGGGCCGATCATGTAGCCCAGGCGCACCCCGGCCAGGCCAAACTTGCTGAGCGTGCGCATCAGCAACACATGGCTGTGGCGGGTGATGCGATCGATGTAGCTGCGGCTGGCAAAAGGCTGGTAGGCCTCGTCCATGACCACCAGGCCGCCTTGCGCGCCTTGGGCCACCACGATCTGCTCGATCACCTCGTCGTTCCACAGGTTGCCGGTGGGGTTGTTGGGATAAGCCAGGTACACGATGGACGGCTTGTGCTCGGCGATGGCGGCCAGCATGGCGGCGGCGTCGAGTTCAAAGTCGGCCGTGAGCGGCACGCCGTGGAAGGCCAGGCCCTGCAACTGGGCGCTCATGGCGTACATCACAAAGCCGGGCAATGGCGCGAGGATGGAGGCGCCGGGCACATCGCAGGCCATGGCCAAGAGCGAGATCAACTCGTCCGAGCCGTTGCCCAGCATGATGTCAAAGCCTTCGGGCATGCCGGCGTAGTCGGCCAGCGCATGGCGCAACTCGTTCACACGGCCGCCGGGGTAGCGGTTGAGCGCCAAGGCGCCCAGGCGCTCGCCCAGGGCTTTTTGCAAATCCGCCGGCAGACGGTGGGGGTTTTCCATCGCGTCGAGCTTGACCATGCCCGCCGACTCCTGGATGGCGTATGCGTGCATGGACTGCACGTCCTGGCGGATGCGTTGCATCAGTGTCGGGCTCACGGTCATGTCGGCTCTCGCATGGGGGGAACAGGGTTCAGGCGCAGCTCGGCCGCGCGGGCGTGGGCCTGCAGGCCTTCGCCATAGGCCAGCTCGGCGGCGATGCGGCCCAGCGGCTGGGCCCCAGCTTCGCTCACTTCGATCAGGCTGCTGCGTTTTTGGAAGTCGTAGACCCCCAGCGGCGACGAAAAGCGCGCCGTGCCACTGGTGGGCAGCACATGGTTGGGGCCGGCGCAGTAGTCGCCCAGCGACTCGCTGGTGTAGGCGCCCAAAAAGATGGCGCCCGCGTGGCGCAGCAGCGGCTCCCAACGGTGCGGGTCGCGGCTGGACACCTCCAGGTGCTCGGGCGCGATGCGGTTGCTGATGGCGCAGGCCTCTTCCATGCTGCGCGTCAAGATCAAAGCGCCGCGGTCATTGAGCGATTTGGCGATGATCTCGCGCCGGGGCATCTCGGGCAGCAGGCGGTCGATGGCGGCCTGCACCTGCGCGATGTAGGCCGCATCGGGGCACAACAAAATGCTTTGCGCCAGCTCGTCGTGCTCGGCCTGGCTGAAGAGGTCCATCGCCACCCAGTCGGCGGGGGTGCTGCCGTCGGCCAGCACCAAGATTTCACTGGGGCCGGCGATCATGTCGATGCCCACGGTGCCGAACACGCGCTTTTTGGCGCTGGCCACATAGGCGTTGCCGGGGCCGGTGATTTTGTCGACCTGGGGGATGGTGGCGGTGCCGTAGGCCAGCGCGGCCACGGCTTGCGCGCCGCCCACGGTGAAGGCGCGGCTGACCCCGGCCACGCAGGCCGCGGCCAGCACCAGCGGGTTGCGCACACCAGCTGGTGTGGGCACCACCATGATGATGTCTTGCACACCCGCCACATGGGCCGGGATGGCGTTCATCAAGACCGACGAGGGGTAAGCGGCTTTGCCGCCGGGCACATAAATGCCCACGCGGTCGAGCGGCGTGACCTTTTGGCCGAGCAGCGTGCCGTCTTGGTCGCGGTAGCTCCAGCTCTCGCCCGAGGCTTTCTTTTGCGCCTCGTGGTACTGGCGCACCCGGGCGGCGGCGGCTTGCAGGGCTTCGCGTTGTGCGGCGGGCAGGCTGTCGAGTGCCGCTTGCAGTTCGGCTTGGGTGATCTCCAAAGCTTTCACATCCGTGGCGGCCAGACCGTCAAAACGCTGGGTGTACTCGAGCACGGCGGCGTCGCCGCGTTGCCGCACATCGGCCAAGATGTCGGCCACGCGCTGCTCGATGGCGGCGTCGGTGTCGGCAGACCAATGCAGGCGCGCCGCAAAGGCCGCCTCAAAACCGGGCTCCAAGGTGCTCAGTTGCAATGGTTTGGCGTGCAGAGCCATGTTCAGTCTTTCTTCACGGCGCCGGCAAAGGCATCGATGATGGCGCGGATCGGCGCCTGCTTCAATTTCAAAGCGGCCTGGTTGACCACCAGGCGCGAGCTGATGTCCATGATGCGCTCGACCTCGACCAGGTGGTTGGCCTTGAGGGTGTTGCCCGTCGACACCAGGTCCACGATGGCGTCGGCCAGACCGGTCAGGGGGGCGAGCTCCATGCTGCCGTAGAGCTTGATCATGTCCACGTGCACGCCCTTGGTGGCAAAAAAGTCGCGCGCGATGGTGGTGTACTTGGTGGCCACCTTCAATCGGGCGCCGGTGCGCACCAGCGCCGCATAGTCGTCATCGGCGCGCACCGCCACGCTCATGCGGCATTTGGCGATGTTCAGGTCCAGCGGCTGGAACAGGCCCTGGCCGCCGTGCTCGATCAAGGTGTCCAGGCCGGTCACGCCCAAGTCCGCGCCGCCGTACTCCACATAGGTGGGCACGTCGCTCGCGCGCACCAGCACCACGCGCACATGGGGCTGGTTGGTGGGCAAGATCAGCTTGCGCGATTTTTCAGGGTCTTCCAGCACCTCGATGCCAGCGGCTTGCAGCAGCGGCAGGGTTTCGTCAAAAATGCGTCCTTTGGACAGGGCGAGGGTGATCATCGAGTCTCCCGCAGAGCCGCCTCAAGGGCGACTCGCGCCCCCTTGGGGGGCAGTGAATGAAATGAACGTGGGGGCATCATGTCTCCCGCAGAGCCGCCTCAAGGAAGACTCGCGCCCCCTTGGGGGGCAGTGAATGAAATGAACGTGGGGGTGTCATGTTTTGACTCTTTCGATGTCGGCCCCCAGGCCGCGCAGTTTCAGTTCCATCCGGTCGTAGCCGCGGTCCAGGTGGTAGATGCGGTCCACGATGGTTTCGCCCTCGGCCACCAGACCGGCAATCACCAGACTGGCCGAGGCGCGCAAGTCGGTGGCCATCACGGTCGCGCCCGAGAGCTTGTCCACCCCTTCGATCACCGACACTTTGCCATCGATCTGGATGTGCGCGCCCAGGCGCACCAACTCGTTGACGTGCATGAAGCGGTTTTCAAAAATCGTCTCGGTCACCTTGCTCGCGCCCTGCGCGATGCAGTTGAGCGCCATGAACTGGGCCTGCATGTCGGTGGGAAAGCCGGGGTATTCGGTGGTGCGAAAACTCTGGGCCTTCAGGCGACCATTGGCCTGGATGCGGATGAAGCCCTCGCCCGCTTCAATGGTGGCGCCGGCATCGCGCAATTTTTCGATCACGACTTCCAGATGGTCGGCGCGGCCATGGCGCAGCACCACATCCCCCCCGGCGGCCGCCACAGCGCACAAAAAGGTGCCCGCTTCGATGCGGTCGGCCACCACCTGGTGCTGGCAGCCGTGCAGGCGCTCCACACCCTGAATGCGGATGCGGCGTGTGCCGTGGCCTTCGATCCTGGCGCCCATTTGGATGAGCATCTCGGCCAAGTCGGGGATCTCGGGCTCTTGTGCGGCGTTTTCGAGCACCGTTTCGCCTTCGGCCAGGCAAGCGGCCATCAGGAAGTTTTCAGTGCCGGTGACGGTCACCATGTCGGTGGTGATGTGCGCACCTTTGAGCCGGGTGCGGCCTGCGGGCAAGCTGGCCAGCATGTAGCCGTGGTCGACCGTGATGATGGCCCCCATGGCTTGCAAGCCCTTGATGTGCTGGTCCACCGGGCGCGAGCCAATGGCGCAGCCTCCGGGCAGGGACACCTTGGCCCGGCCAAAACGCGCCAGCAAAGGGCCCAGCGCCAGCACCGAAGCGCGCATGGTCTTGACCAGTTCGTAGGGGGCTTCGGGGTTGTTCAAGGCCCCGGCGTCGAGGGTGACGCGGCCGTCGGGGTGGTGCTCGGCGCGCACGCCCATGTTGCGGATCAACTTGAGCATGGTCGAGACGTCCTGCAGGCGCGGCACATTGGCCAGCGTCACCGCTTCGTCCGTCAACAGCGCGGCGCACAACTCGGGCAAAGCAGCGTTCTTGGCACCCGACACCTCCAGCGTGCCTTGAAGCTTTTGACCGCCGCGAATTTTCAGTTTGTCCATGGATCAGATCGGTGGTTGCAGCCCGAGGGCCGTCGGTTCATTACGCTTGCGCGGCCCATTCGGCGGGCGTGTAGGTTTTCATCGACAAGGCGTGCACTTCATCGGTGTGCATTTTCTGGCCCAGCGTGGCGTACACGCGCTGGTGGCGCGCAATGGGCCGCATGCCGGCAAAGGCTTCGGACACGACCACGGCCGTCCAGTGGCGGCCATCGCCCTGCACTTCAAGGTGGGTGCAGTCCAGTCCGGCGGCAATGATGGCGTGAAGTTGGTCAGCGTTCATGGGGGTTCAGCTTCGGATTTTGTAGCCGATGCGCAAAAGGTGAAGGGTCAGGCCACTGACAGCGGCCAGGGCAGTGCCCACCACCGCCAGGCTGATCCAGGGCGAGACATCGCTCTGGCCAAAAAAGCCGTAGCGAAAGCCGTCGATCATGTAAAAAAACGGGTTCAGGTGGCTGAGCTTTTGCCAGAAGGGCGGCAGGGAGTGGATGGAGTAGAAGACGCCGGACAAAAACGTCATGGGCATGATGATGAAGTTCTGGAAGGCCGCCATCTGGTCGAATTTTTCAGACCACAAACCGGCGATCACCCCCAATGCGCCCATCATCGCCGCGCCCATGAAGGCAAACGCCAGAATCCACAGCGGGTAGACAAAGCTGATGTTGACCATCCAGCCGGTGATGACGAACACCCCCAGACCCACGGCCAGACCGCGCACCACCGACGAACCCACATAGGCCACAAACCAGCTGCGGTGTGACAAGGGCGTGAGCAGCAAAAACACCAGGTTGCCCATGATCTTGCTCTGCACCAGGCTCGAGGAACTGTTGGCAAACGCGTTTTGCAGCACCCCCATCATGATCAGGCCGGGCAAGAGGAACGAGGTGTAGGCCACCTGGTCATAGACCTTGACATGGTCTTCGAGCACATGGCCAAAGATGAGCATGTACAGCACCGAGGTCAACACCGGGGCAGCCACGGTCTGAAAAGCCACTTTCCAAAAGCGCAGCACTTCCTTGTACATCAGGGTTTGCCAACCGAGCATGGTGCCGCCGCGCTGAACGGCTTCTTGGGGCTCGCCGCTGCCCAATGGGCCAGGAGAAAACGAATCGTTGAGGCTCATGCCGCGACCCCCTTGCGGTTCATGACTTCCAGAAACACGTCTTCCAGATCGGCCTGGCGAATCTCCACGTCCTCCACCACCAGGCCCGCGGTGCGCAAGGTGGTCAGATGGGTTTCGATCTCGACCGCGTTGTGCACCGGCAATTGCACGATGCGGCCCGTGACGCGGGCCATGGCGGCCACTTGCGGCGGCAAGTCGCCATCGAGCTTGAAGCGCAAGACCTGGCTGGTGGCCGAGCGCAGCAAGTCCGAAGTGCGGTCCAGCGCCAGCAACTGCCCGCGCTTGAGCATGGCGATGCGCCCACACAGGGCTTCGGCCTCTTCGAGGTAGTGGGTGGTGAGCAGGACGGTGTGGCCTTGCTTGTTGAGTTTGGCGATGAACTGCCACAGGGTCTGGCGCAACTCGACATCGACCCCGGCGGTGGGCTCGTCCAGCACGATGACACGCGGCTTGTGCACCAGGGCCTGCGCCACCAACACCCTGCGTTTCATGCCACCCGAGAGTTGGCGCATGTTCGAGCCGGCCTTGTCGGTCAGCCCCAGGCTGTCCAGCAGTTCATCGATCCAGGCGTCGTTGCCCTTGACGCCAAAGTAACCGGACTGGATACGCAGCGCCTCGCGCACCGTGAAAAACGGGTCGAACACCAGCTCCTGCGGCACCACGCCCAGCAAGCGGCGCGCAGCCGCGTAATCGGTTTGTACATCGTGCCCGTGCACCAGCACACGCCCGCTGCTGGGGCGGCTCAGGCCCGCCAGGGTGCTGATCAGGGTGGTTTTGCCCGCGCCGTTGGGGCCCAGCAGGCCAAAGAACTCGCCCTCTTCCACATCGAAGCTGACCTGGTCGAGGGCTTTGAACGCGGCTGCGCCCGCCTGTTTGGCAGGGTAGGTCTTGGAGACGGACTGGAAGGAGATCGCGGGCATGTCAGGCTTGTATTTTAAGTGCTGACCTGCAGACCCCGGGGGGCAGCAAGGAGATTGGACGGCCATGCCCCGAAACTCTGAGCTCAGGTGGATGGCAGCAGGTCAATGACCCCATACAAAACCGCCAATTCACGCAAGCGCGGCGTCATGCCCTCGACCCGCAAAGCCTTGCCCTGGGCGATGAGGGCGCGGCGCAAACCCAACAGGACCGCCAGGGCTGAGGAATCGAATTCGGTCAGCGCCGAGGCATCGAGCACCACTTCGGCGGCAGGCGCCTTGGCCAACAGCGCCAGCCAATCGGCCAAACAGGCATTGGCCTGATCGTGCAGCAAGGTGCCGGGCAGCTTCAAGGAACGCATGCGAGACAGGCTCAAGCGGGTTTGGCGTTGGTTTTGTTGCGGGCCGCCAAAGTGGCGATCAACGCGTCAATGCCACCGGCGTTGATCTCTTTGGTGAACTGGTTGCGGTAGTTCTCCACCAACCAGACGCCGAGCACATTCAAGTCGAAAATCATCCAGCCCGAACCTTGACCGGGTGTTTTCTCCAGCCGGTAATCGAGCTGGATCGGGTCGCCCTTGCCGCGCACCTCGGTGTTGACCACCATGTTTTTATCGTCCTGCCCGCGTCGCAGTGGCTTGACCACCACCACCTGATCGGAGACCTGGCTGAGCGCGCCGGCGTAGGTGCGAACCAGCAAGGTTTTGAACTCATCTTGCAGGCGTTTTTGCTGCTCGGGCGTGGCCGTGCGCCAGGCGGGTCCCGTGGCCAGGGCGGTCATGCGCCGGAAGTTCACGTGCGGCATCAACTGGCTGTCCACCAGCTGCATGACTTTTTGGATGTCCCCATTGCGCAAGGTCTTGTCGGACTTGATGGTGTTCAGGGACTCGGTGGTGATCCGCTGGACAAAGGCATCCGGCGCTTCTTCGGAGGCGCTGGCGGTACCGCCAAAGCCGACGATCACCAGGGCACAGAAGGCAGCCAACCCGTGGCGTCGGCTCAGAAGTGGATAGAAAAAAGAATTGTCCATGGACTGAATGTAATCTCGGCCGGTAAAAGGTGTGTGAGGAACTGTAACGCGCCTATCGCGTGGGTGTTGGGGACTCGATGTAATCAAAGCTCGATGGCGGGTTGCCATCGTAGATGTCATTTTGTCTTTTTTGCAAATAGGCATCACGCACAAATGAATAAGGGTCCAGCGAGGCGGCCTTGATCGCGTCCACGGTTCTGAGCAGGCCGGACCTGACATCCACCAAACGCGTGACCAGCAAACCGTTGCGGGTGGCCTGGTCGTTCAGTCTTTGGGTCACACTGCCTTGCATGTCCACCGGAAACGCCAGTGCATCGCGCAGGGTGGACGGCCCAAAAAAAGGCAACATCACATAAGGCCCGGGCTGAACGCCCCAATGACCCAGGGTCTGACCAAAGTCTTCGCGGCGCTTTTCGATGCCCAACTCGGTTGCGACATCCAGGACGCCACCCAGGCCCATGAATGTGTTGACGTTGATCCGCATGAACGTTTCTGCTGTGTGTGAGGCCTTGAGCTGCATGGCGCTGTTGGCCATCGACCACACATCGCCCAAATTGCCCAGGAAATTGCTCACGCCTGTGCGCACCAATTCCGGCAGCACCCGCACATACAGCTCGGCCGCTGGCTTGAGGGCGATGGTGTCCACCGCATCGTTGAAATGGTAAACGCTGCGGTTCATGGGCTCCCAGGGATCGCGCGCATCGGCACTTTTGACAGTGGCGCAACCCTGCAAGGCCCACAACACCCCTGTGGCCAACACCATCAAGAAACGTTTGCGCAGGGGGCTCATGGCTTTTTCCCCTCCGAAGATTTTTCGGCTTGGTTGAACAGGAACTGGCTGATCAGATTTTCCAGGATCACGGCCGACTGGGTAGCACCAATTTTGTCGCCGGCCAACAGGTTTTTCTCATCGGCACCGGGGGAGACGTCCAGGTATTGCTCGCCCAGCAAACCGCTGGTCAGGATTTTCAGGGAGCTGTCCCGAGGAAAGGCGTGGGCAGTTTGCAAGGCCAGGGTCACCTTGGCCTGAAACGATTCGCCATCGAATTCGATTTTCTTGACCCGGCCGACCACCACACCGGCACTCTTGACGGCAGCGCCAGGCTTGAGGCCGCCAATGTTGTCAAACTTGGCCGTGACCTCGTAGTCCTGGCTGAAACTCCAGGTCAGCAGGTTGGCGGCCTTGAGTGCCAGAAACAGCACGGCCACCGCGCCGAGCAACACAAACAAACCCACCCACACATCATTTTTTGAACGTTGCATGACGTCCTCCTCAAATGCTGAACATCATCGCGGTCAGGATGAAGTCCAGACCCAACACCGACAAAGAAGAAACCACCACACTGCGCGTGGTGGCACTGGCCACCCCTTCGGGCGTGGGCTTGGCCACATAGCCTTGCAGCAAGGCGATGAAGGTCACGGCCACACCAAACACGACACTTTTGACGATGCCGTTGCCCACGTCCTTGAACACATCGACGCCGCCCTGCATCTGGCTCCAGAAAGACCCCGCGTCCACGCCAATGAGCAAAACGCCCACCACATAGCCGCCCAAAATGCCCACCGCGCTGAACACCGCCGCCAGCAAGGGCAGCGCCATGATGCCCCCCCAAAAACGTGGCGCCAGAATCCGCTGCACCGGGTCAACGGCCATCATCTCAAGGGCCGTGAGCTGCTCGCCCGCGCGCATGAGGCCGATTTCGGCGGTGAGTGAGGCGCCCGCACGACCGGCAAACAACAAGGCCGCCACCACCGGCCCCAGCTCACGCACCAGGCTGAGCGCCACCAGCAGGCCCAGGGCCTCGGCCGAACCATAGCGCTGCAGCGTGTAATAGCCCTGCAAGCCCAGCACAAAGCCCACGAAGAGTCCGGACACCGTGATGATGGCCAAGGAATAATTGCCCAGAAAATGCATCTGGTCGCGCACCAGGCCAAAGCGCTTGAGCGCAGGACCTGACAGGGTCAGCAACTTGAAAAACAAACGCGCGGCAAAGCCCCAGTCGGCCATCATCTGGCGGGTGTGCGCGCCCAAAGCGCCGAGCATGGCGGTGATCATGCCGACCTCCCGCCATAGTCCTGCACCGCCGTGGGCGCCGGGTAATGGAAAGGCACCGGGCCATCGCTCAAGGCATGCACAAACTGGTGAATCAGCGGATCGGTGCTGGCCCGCAGCTCGGCCGGCGTGCCCTGCGCCGCCACACCGCCATTGGCCAGAATCACCACATGGTCGGCGATCTCGAAAGTCTCGGTCACATCGTGCGAGACCACCACGCTGGTGATGCCCAGGCTGTCGTTCAGGCGGCGGATCAGCCGCGCGGCCGTGCCCAGCGAAATCGGATCGAGCCCGGCAAAGGGCTCGTCGTACATGATGAGGTCGGGGTCCAGCGCGATGGCGCGGGCCAAGGCCACCCGGCGGCTCATGCCGCCGGAGATCTCTGAGGGCTTGAGCTCGCGTGCGCCACGCAAGCCCACGGCATCGAGCTTCATGAGCACGATGTCGCGGACCAGGTCTTCGGACAATCGGGTGTGCTCACGCAAAGGAAAGGCCACGTTGTCGAACACACTCATGTCGGTGAACAGCGCACCGAACTGGAACAGCATGCCCATGCGGCGGCGCGCGGCATACAACTCGGCCTGAGGCATGCGGGTGATGTCCTCGCCGTCGAACAAGACCTGGCCCTGGCTGGCCCGGACCTGCCCACCAATCAGGCGCAGCACCGTGGTCTTGCCCCCGCCCGACACGCCCATCAGGGCCGTGACCTGGCCTCGCGGCACCTTGAAGCTCAGGTTCTTCAAGATGACACGGTCGCCGTACCCGAACGTCAGGTCGCGCAGTTCAACAAGTGGCGGTGGTGGGGTGCTGTCGTTCATGAAAAAACAAAAGCCGGAAGGTCCGGCTCTTGTGATGCTAAAGATTCCCGCTCAGGTGGGTGAAAACCGGGAAATCACAGGGATTTTACCTAGAACCAATGTACCTCATCGTGGCAGGTCACTGCTGCCCATCAGGAACTCGTCCACGGCGCGGGCGGCCTGACGGCCTTCGCGGATGGCCCAGACCACCAGCGATTGACCCCGGCGCATGTCGCCCGCCGCAAACACTTTGGGCACATTGGTGGCATAGCCCCCGGTGAACTCGGTGCTGGCCTTGGCGTTGCCGCGCGCGTCCTTGTCGATGCCAAAAGCGTCGAGCACAGTGGCCACCGGGTTGGTGAAGCCCATCGCCAGCAAGACCATGTCGGCCTTGTATTCCTTCTCGGTGCCGGGCACCTCGACCATCTTGCCGTCTTTGAACTCGACGTGCACGGTGGTCAGACCGGTGACTTTGCCTTTGTCGCCCTTGAACGCCTTGGTCGAGATGGCGAATTCGCGTTGCAGCAGGCCCTTTTCGGCGCTTTCGTCGTGGCTGGAGCTGGTGCGCAGCTTCATCGGCCAGTAAGGCCAGACCATGGCTTTGTTTTCCTTTTCGGGCGGCTCGGGCATCACCTCGAACTGGGTGACACTCACGGCGCCGTGGCGGGTGCTGGTGCCCACGCAGTCGCTGCCGGTGTCGCCGCCGCCGATCACGATGACGTTTTTGCCATCGGCGCGCAACTGGCCTTTGAGCTTGTCACCGGCATTGACCTTGTTTTGCTGGGGCAGGAATTCCATCGCGAAATGGATGCCGTCCAGGTCGCGGCCGGGCACGGGCAGGTCGCGCGACTGCTCGGAGCCGCCAGTGAGCAGCACCGCGTCGAAGTCTTTCTTGAGTTGCTCGGCGCTGACGGTTTCCTTGGCCCAGTTGGTGACCTTGGAGTCCTTGGGCCATTCGCCCACCAGCACGCTGGTGCGGATTTTCACGCCTTCGGCCTCGAGCTGCTGGACGCGGCGGTCGATGTGCGACTTTTCCATCTTGAAGTCGGGGATGCCGTAGCGCAGCAAGCCGCCCACGCGGTCGTTCTTTTCGAACAAGGTCACGTCGTGGCCGGCGCGCGCCAGCTGCTGGGCGGCGGCCAGGCCGGCCGGGCCAGCACCGATGATGGCCACGGTCTTGCCGGTCTTGACCTTGGCAGGGCGCGGGGTGACCCAGCCCTCGGCCCAGGCGCGGTCGATGATGGCGTGCTCGATCGACTTGATGCCCACGGCGTCGTCGTTGAAGTTGACCACGCAGGCGGCCTCGCAAGGCGCGGGGCAGATGCGGCCGGTGAACTCGGGGAAGTTGTTGGTGCTGTGCAGCACCTCGATCGCGTTCTTCCAGTCGCCCTGGTAGACCAGGTCGTTGAAGTCCGGGATGATGTTGTTGACCGGGCAGCCGTTGTTGCAAAACGGGGTGCCGCAATCCATGCAGCGGGCCGCCTGGGTTTTGGACTGCTCGTCGGTCAAGCCGATCACGAACTCGTTGTAGTTCTTCAAGCGCTCGACCACGGGTTTGTAACCCTCTTCGATGCGCTCAAACTCCATGAAACCGGTGATTTTTCCCATGATGTTTCCTTCGATGCTTGACGTTCGGCTCAGGCGGCGACCGGCTGGGCGGTCTTGGCGGCCTTCTTGGCGTTGATCTCGCCCAGGGCACGCTTGTATTCGTTCGGGAAGACCTTGACGAACTTGGCGCGGGCGGTGGCCCAGTTGTCCAGCAATTCGCGGGCACGCTGGCTGCCGGTCCACTTGTGGTGGTCTTCCAGCAGTTTCTTGAGCTGCACCTCGTCGGCCAGATCGCGGTGCCAGACCTTGCGGTCGATCTGCGCTTCCTGCTCGGCGGTGGTCAACACTTTTTCCATGCTGACCATGGCGGTGTTGCAGCGCGAAGCGAACTCGCCGTCTTCGTCGTACACATAAGCGATGCCGCCGCTCATGCCGGCGCCAAAGTTGCGGCCGGTCTTGCCCAGCACCGCCACGGTGCCACCGGTCATGTACTCGCAGCCATGGTCGCCGGTGCCCTCCACCACCGCGGTGGCGCCCGACAAGCGCACCGCAAAGCGCTCACCGGCCACGCCGGCGAAGAAGGCCTCACCGGTGGTGGCGCCGTACATGACGGTGTTGCCCACGATGATGTTTTGCGCCGCCACGCCACGGAACTCCAGGCTCGGGCGCACCACCACACGGCCACCCGACAGGCCCTTGCCGGTGTAGTCGTTGGCCTCGCCGATCAGGTACAGCGTGATGCCCTTGCACAGGAATGCGCCAAACGATTGGCCGCCGGTGCCCTCGAGCTGGATGCGGATGGTGTCGTCGGGCAGTCCTTCGGGGTGCACCTGGGTCACCGCGCCGGACAACATGGCACCGACCGAGCGGTTCACGTTGCGGGCGGTTTCCATGAACTGGACCTTCTCGCCCTTGTCGATGGCGGCACGGCTTTTGGCGATCAACACATTGTCCAGCGCCTTGGCCAGGCCGTGGTCCTGCGTTTGCACATGGCGCACGTCGACGTCGACGGTGACTTGCGGCACGGCCAGCAAACGGCTGAAGTCCAGACCGCGGGCTTTCCAGTGGTTCACGCCCGCGCGCATGTCGAGCAGGTCGGCGCGGCCCACCAGGTCGTCGAACTTGGCGATGCCCAGTTGGGCCATGATCTGGCGCACTTCTTCGGCGATGAAGAAGAAGTAGTTGACGACGTGCTCGGGCTTGCCGGTGAACTTCTTGCGCAGCGCCGGGTCTTGCGTGGCCACGCCCACCGGGCAGGTGTTGAGGTGGCACTTGCGCATCATGATGCAGCCCTCGACCACCAGCGGTGCGGTGGCGAAGCCGAATTCGTCGGCGCCCAGCAAGGCGCCAATGGCGACGTCGCGGCCGGTCTTCATCTGGCCGTCGGCCTGCACACGGATGCGGCCGCGCAAGCCGTTGAGCACCAGGGTCTGCTGGGTTTCGGCCAGACCGATTTCCCAGGGGCTGCCCGCGTGCTTGACGGAGGACCAGGGCGAGGCGCCCGTGCCACCGTCGTGGCCGGCGATCACCACATGGTCGGCCTTGCACTTGGCCACACCGGCAGCCACCGTGCCCACGCCGATTTCGGACACCAGCTTGACGCTGATGTCGCTGTGTGGGGCGACGTTTTTCAGGTCGTGGATCAGCTGCGCCAAATCCTCGATCGAGTAGATGTCGTGGTGTGGCGGTGGCGAAATCAGGCCGACGCCGGGCACCGAGTGGCGCAGCTTGCCGATGTACTCGGACACCTTGCCGCCGGGGAGCTGGCCGCCCTCACCGGGCTTGGCGCCCTGGGCCATCTTGATCTGGATCTGGTCGGCGCTGGACAGGTATTCGGCGGTGACACCGAAACGGCCCGAGGCCACCTGCTTGATGCGCGAGCGCAGGCTGTCGCCGGCTTCCAAGGGCATGTCGACTTCCACGTTTTCCTCGCCGATCACGCTCTTGAGCGAGTCGCCCTGCTGGATCGGGATGCCCTTGAGCTCGTTGCGGTAGCGCGCTGCGTCTTCGCCGCCTTCGCCGGTGTTGCTCTTGCCGCCGATGCGGTTCATGGCCACGGCCAAGGTGGCGTGGGCCTCGGTGGAGATCGAACCGAGCGACATGGCGCCGGTGGCGAAACGCTTGACGATCTCGGCCGCGGGCTCGACCTGCTCGAGCGGGATGGCCTTGGACGGGTCGATCTTGAACTCGAACAGACCGCGCAGCGTCATGTGGCGCTTGCTCTGGTCGTTGATGATCTGCGCGTATTCCTTGTAGGTGCTGAAGTTGTTGGCGCGGGTGGAGTGCTGCAGCTTGGCGATCGCGTCAGGCGTCCACATGTGCTCTTCGCCACGCGCGCGCCAAGCGTATTCACCGCCCGCTTCCAGCATGGTGGCCAGCACCGGGTCGTCACCGAAAGCGGCGGCGTGCATGCGGAAGGCCTCTTCGGCGATTTCAAACACACCGATGCCGCCCACGCGGCTGGCGGTGCCGGTGAAGTACTTGTTGATGGTGTCGCTGTTGATGCCGATGGCTTCAAACAACTGCGCACCGCAGTAGGACATGTAGGTTGACACGCCCATCTTGGACATGATCTTGGACAAGCCCTTGCCGATCGCCTTGATGTAGTTGTAGATGGCCTTGTCGGCCGACAGGTCACCGGGCAACTCTTTGTGCAGGGCCGCCAGGGTCTCCAGCGCCAGGTAGGGGTGCACGGCTTCGGCGCCGTAGCCGGCCAGCACCGCAAAGTGGTGCACTTCGCGGGCGGTGCCGGTTTCCACCACCAGGCCGGCGGTGGTGCGCAGGCCTTCGCTGACCAGGTGCTGGTGGATGGCCGACAGCGCCAACAACGCGGGCACCGCCACCTGGGTGGCGCTCACGCCACGGTCGCTGATGATCAGGATGTTGTGGCCGCCCTTGATGGCGTCCACCGCTTCGGCGCACAGCGAGGCCAGTTTGGCTTCCACGCCTTCACGGCCCCACAGCGCGGGGTAGGTGATGTCGAGCGTGGCGCTCTTGAACTTGCCCTTGGTGGCTTGCTCGATGCCGCGCAGCTTGGCCATGTCGGCAAAGTCCAGGATCGGTTGGCTGACTTCCAGGCGCATGGGCGGGTTGACCTGGTTGATGTCCAGCAGGTTGGGCTTGGGGCCGATGAAGGACACCAGCGACATCACGATGGCTTCGCGGATCGGGTCGATCGGTGGGTTGGTCACCTGCGCGAACAACTGCTTGAAATAGTTGTACAGCGGCTTGTTCTTGTCGGACAGCACGGCCAATGGGCTGTCGTTGCCCATGGAGCCAATGGCTTCTTCACCGGCCGAGGCCATCGGGGCCAGCAGGAACTTGATGTCTTCTTGGGTGGTGCCGAAGGCTTGTTGCAGGTCCAGCAAGGCCACGTCGGTGGCCGGGGCCTGCAGGGGCGATGCCGCCACATCGTCGAGCTTGATGCGCAAGTTTTCGATCCACTGCTTGTAAGGCTTGGCGCTGGCCAGGCCCGCTTTCAACTCTTCGTCGTTGATCATGCGGCCTTGTTCCAGATCGATCAGGAACATCTTGCCGGGCTGCAGACGCCACTTGCGCACGATCTTGCTCTCGGGAATCGGCAACACGCCGGTCTCGGAACCCATGATGACCATGTCGTCGTCGGTGATGATGTAGCGCGAGGGGCGCAGGCCGTTGCGGTCCAGCGTGGCGCCAATCTGGCGGCCGTCGGTGAACACGATCGAGGCGGGGCCGTCCCAAGGCTCGAGCATGGCGGCGTGGTACTCATAGAAGGCCTTGCGGCGCTCGTCCATGGTGGTGTGCTGTTCCCAAGGCTCGGGGATCATCATCATCACCGCCTGGCTGATGGGGTAACCCGCCATCGTCAGCAGTTCCAAGCAGTTGTCGAAGGTGGCGGTGTCGGACTGGCCGGCAAAGCTGATCGGGTAGAGCTTTTGCAGGTCATTGGCCAGCACGGGCGACGACATCACGCCTTCGCGCGCCTTCATCCAGTTGTAGTTGCCCTTGACGGTGTTGATCTCGCCGTTGTGCGCCACATAGCGGTACGGGTGCGCCAGCGGCCACTCGGGGAAGGTGTTGGTCGAGAAACGCTGGTGCACCAGGCCCAGAGCCGAGACGCAGCGCTCGTCCTGCAGGTCCAGGTAATAGGTGCCGACCTGGTCGGCCAGCAGCAAGCCCTTGTAGACCGCGGTGCGGCTGGACATGCTGGGGATGTAGTACTCGTTGCTGTGCGTCAGGCGCAGGTTCTGGATCGCGGCGCTGGCGGTCTTGCGGATCACATACAGCTTGCGCTCGAGCGCGTCCTGCACGATCACGTCGGCGCCACGGCCGATGAAGATCTGGCGCATGACCGGCTCTTTTTCGCGCACGCGGGGCGACATGGGCATCTCGCGGTTGACGGGCACATCGCGCCAGCCCAGCACCACTTGACCTTCGGCCTTGACGGCGCGCTCAAGTTCTTGCTCGCAAGCCATGCGCGAGGCGTGCTCTTTGGGCAAGAACACCATGCCCACACCGTACTCACCGAACGGCGGCAGGTGCACGCCCTGCTTGGCCATTTCGTCGCGGTACAGCGCGTCGGGCAGCTGGATCAAGATACCGGCACCGTCGCCCATCAGCGCGTCCGCGCCCACAGCACCCCGGTGGTCCAGGTTTTCCAGGATCTTGAGGGCCTGCGTCACGATGGCGTGGCTCTTTTGGCCCTTGATGTGCGCGACAAAGCCGACACCGCAAGCATCGTGTTCATTCGCCGGGTCATACAGACCGGTGGTTTGGAAATGTTCTTTTTCGCTGGCCGAAGTCATGGGCGCTCCTAAGGGTTTTCACGCGGACCGGGGAGTGTAGTGCACTGCAGCATCCATGCCAATCTTTTTAATTGGGGTCAGATCCCAATTAATTCAGCTTTTGATTGGTCTTGGATTTAATTGGGGACAGATTTATTCGACCGGCTTTTTGGCAGGCCGCCCCGCCTTGGCAGGGACCAGTCGGCGCTGGGTGGTTTGCTGCAATCCCCCCACAAAATCGGCCGAGCCCAGGGCCCAGCCCGACAAGGCGCTTTGCGTGAGTTGCTCCTTGTCGCGCTGGGCCAGGCCCGTCTGAACCAACCCGGCATAGGCCGCCTCGCGGGCGAAAGGCGTGTTGCCCAAGCCCCAAAACAGGGCATGCGGCGTCACCCATTTGTCGCTCGCCAACCCAATACAGTGCCTGTGGCTGGACCATTTGTAATCTGCAGGCAGGCCCACCATGCCGGCGCGCACCGGGTTCAGATCGATGTAGGTCATGCAAGCCAAAAGATAGCGCTCACTCTCAATGAGGTTGCTGCGGTAACGCCCTTCCCACAGCGTGCCGGTGCGCTGGTGCCGCACATTGAAATAGCGCACATAGGCGCGACCCACCGCCTGCATCATCTGCGGCAGACCCTCATCGGTCTCGGGGGTGAGCAGCAAATGAAAGTGGTTGTCCATGATGACGTAGGCATGGATCGCCACCTTGAAGGTTTGGGCGTGCTCTTGCCACAGCGCCAGCAAGCGCTCGCGGTCGGCGTCATCACGCACGATGGCCTGGCGGTCATTGCCGCGCTGGATGACGTGGTGCGGGTAGGCGGCAACGGTGAGTCGGGGTTGGCGCGCCATGGGCGACTCCAATCTGAACAGAGGGGAGCAGTTTAATTGGGATCTGACCCCAATTAATGACCCCAATTAAACCGATTAAACTGATCCTCATCACACCCATGGGATGGGGGCTTTGTTGATAACACTATCTATTTCAAATATTTTTTTCATCCCGCTTTTTTATCGAGGTCCTCATGCCCCGTCTTGTCCATGCATTGGCTTTATCGCTGGCGCTTTGGCTGCCTGCAAGCTTGCACGCCATGTCCCTTGAACGTGTGGGCAACGACCTGTTCGCCACGGGCCCCACCGTCGATCAGGACTTTATGCAATTCAAAGACGCCTTCGCGCAAGGTGGCATTGAACGGCTGATCTTGGTGAACGGTACGGGCGGCGACCTCTGGACAGGCATGCAAGTGGCCCGAATGGTGCAAAAAGCCAAAGTCCACACGGTGGTTTCGGGTCATTGCATGTCGGCATGTTCGCTGATTTTCATGGCTGGGCAAGAGCGGTACTTTGGAACAGGTCACTCACCCAGACTGACCATGATCGGTATTCACGGCGCTCACAACGCCAATACAAAACAAGTCGAGCCCACTTTGATACCGCAGATGTATGCCTTGTACAAACTGCAAATGGGCGACAAATTTGATTCTCAGGTCATCAACCAAGCGCTTTATGGCATCAAGGAGGCTTCTGGGTTTTTAAGGATTCGCGAGCTCCAACGCACTCAAGAAAATGATCGCACGCCCTGGTTTTGCCCTACCGGTCAAACGCCTTTCGATCAATGCCAACAACATACCGGCAAGGACGCCTTCAATCTGGGCGTGGTCACCAAGGCCGAGACCGCGACGCTTGAGTTGCCCGAAAGCATGAAGGTACGACTGGGCTTTTTTGGTCAACCCTTGGGGTTGTCCAAGGTGAATTTTCACGAACGTTCCGACGCACTGATCGAGGGACTTTGCAAAGGCCAGTTGCTTTGTAAAACCATTGCACAACGCACCTTCAACAACTATCTCAGCGCCAACCACAACAAAGCTATGGCCATCGGCTGGGGCAAAACGGGATACGGCATGCGATGGGAAGTGGATGACCCCAATCGGGCCATGTTGGGGGCGCTGTACCAATGTAACCACGCCAAAAACAACCCCAAACTCTGCCGTCTGGTGTCCGTCAACGAGCATGCGGTTCTGCCACTTTATGACGAGGCAGCCGTTCAAGCCACTGCTTTATTGGGCCAGTTGCAAGTACCTGCGCCCGAAAGTTTCCAGGCTGAGCGTGATGAACCCGGTGCGAATACCCCCAACCGATTGCGTTGGGCCTCCCAACTCACAGGGATGACGCCCAAAGCACTGGAAGGCATACAACGCTGGGATACCGCCGCACTGGCCCAGGCCCTGCGGCAAAACAATCGCACAGTGGTCATCGATGTGGCCAGCCTTGGCCCTGTGATTCCCGGGGCACTGAGTTTCATCAACAGCGGTTTGGCTTTCGAAAATGAGAAGTTGGAGCAACCCTATGCCGAGCGCTTTGGCCAGATGCTGCGAGCGGCAGCACCTGACCCTGATCAACCTGTGGTTTTTTACTGCAAGAGCTCCGAAAGCTGGCTCTCGGTGAACGCGGCCATGCGTGCCCGCCAAATGGGTTATACCCAGGTCATTTGGTATCGGGGCGGCATCAATGCCTGGGTTCAGGCAGGTTTACCCACGATCGGGCGGGTCCCTGTGGCTGTGTTGTATTGAACCGCCCACCATCCTCGGCGGAACACCATTTCACACGGCCTCAGGTTTGGTCATCATTGGATAGCGCCCACCCATGGAATCATCCACCCCAAACTCCCGCAGCAGCGCCTGCAGGCGCTCGCCAGGCGCGCGCTTTTTCTGGCCGGTGTATTTGGCCAAGATCAGCTCGTTTTTCATGCTGTGTTCCCAGCCCACCAGCTCGGTCACGGTGACCTGGTAGCCCTGGGATTCCAGGTACAGGCAGCGCAGCACATTGGTCAGCTGGCTGCCCAGCTCACGGGTGTGCAGCGGGTGACGCCACAACTCGGCCAGCGGCGTGCGCTGCAGGTTGAGCGCCTTGTGCTGGTTCAGGGCCCGGGCCATCTCGGCCTGGCAGCAGGGCACCAGCACCATGCATTGGGCTTTCTTTTGCAGACCAAAGGCGATGGCGTCGTCGGTGGCGGTGTCGCAAGCGTGCAGCGCGGTGACCACATCGATCTGCTCAGGCAGCGCGTCACTTTGCGTGGACTCGGCCACGCTCACGTTCAAAAAGCGCATGCGCGCAAAGCCCAGCCGCTCGGCCAATTGGCGTGAGGACTCGACCAGTTCGCTGCGGGTCTCGATGCCATAGATCGTGCCTTGGCCCAGCGCCTTGAAAAACAGGTCGTAAATGATGAAGCCCAGATAGGACTTGCCCGCACCGTGGTCGGCCAGCGTCGGGCCTTCGGGCCTGGCAGGCAATTCAAGCAGCAGCTTCTCGATGAACTGGAACAGGTGGTACACCTGCTTGAGCTTGCGCCGCGAGTCTTGGTTGAGCTTGCCCTCGCGCGTGAGGATGTGCAGCTGTTTGAGCAGCTCGACCGATTGGCCAGGGCGCACCTCGGGGGGCAAGTCGGGCACGGCCTTGTCGGCAGCAGATCGCTGGGTCATGGAGAGGGGCCCACATCCAGGGCCTGCCAGCCTTCAACCCCCAGTTTTTCCAGGGTCTCGATGTTGGTCTCGTAAATCATCTCGGCCTCTGGAAAAGCCTCCACCGCCCGGTCGATGCTCTCCTCGCGCAGCAGGTGCAGCGTGGGGTAAGGCGAGCGGTTGGTGAAGTTGCCGAAGTCGTCCGGCTCGGTATCCGCGAACTGGAACTGCGGATGAAAACTTGCCACCTGGAACACACCCTCCATGTCCAGCTCCTGCAGCACGGCATCGGCCTCGTCCAGAAAGTCATTGAACTCTAAAAAGTCTTGCAGCATTTGCGGCACGATCAGCAGCACCGTCTCACGCGCTTGGGCAGGCATGGCGGCCATGGCTTGCAGCTGCTCGATCAGCTCGTCGCGCAGGCCTTCCAGGCCTTTGGCCTCGCTCAGCACGTAATGGATCTGGCCCTTGACGTGGGGGGCTTTGGCAAAGGGGCAGAGGTTCAGGCCGATCACGGCGCGTTCGAGCCAGCGCACGGTGTCGGCAATCTCGGGGGCATTCAGGTCGGTCATGGGCGAGATTGTGCCTGTGGGCGCAAGCGGCCAGCTGCCCCAGCCAGCAACGCCCCCACCCCACAACAAGCCACTGTGACCAGTGGCGTGAGCTGCCAGCCGCCGGCCTGCGCGGCCACAGCCGCCACCACCGGTGGCCCGACAAACTGGCCCAGGGCCGAGAGTTGCTGCACCCAGCCCACGGTGGTGGCCACTTGCTGCTCGCCCGGGGCCAGGCGCACCGCCAGGCTGAACAGCGTGCCGGGCACCAGGCCGCCCATGCCAGAGAACACCAGCACACCGGCAAAGCGCAGCCAGGGATGGGCTTCGGTGAAAGGCGCAAAGGCCACGGTGCTGCCCAGCGCCATCGCGCCAAAGCCCAGCCACAGCGTGGCGCGGGGTGCCCAGCCCCGCTGCAACAAGCGGCCTGAGGCCATGTTGCCGACGATGTTGGCCGCTGCAGCCAGGGCGGTGAGCACGCCCAGCAGCACACCACTGACGCCAGCGGCGGTGTAAATCGACGGCAGAAAACCCACCACCGATAACCACTGGCCTGAGTACATGCCAAAGGTGAGCGCCACGAGCCAGGGACCCGGGGCGCTCAAGGTGCGGCGCAGTCGCGGCCAGGCCCCTGGATCGGCCCCTGCCGTGTGCGCCAGCGGGTCGGCGGGCACACGGCGCCACAGCCATGCGGCCATGCCCAAGGAGACGGCCGCAAACAGCCACCACCAAGCGGCCCAACCCCAGGCGGGAATGAACAGCGGCCCGACCAACAGGGCCAGGGCTGTGCCGGTGGGCATGTAAGCGCCCCACACCCCCAGCATGCCGGGCAGTTGCGCGGGCGGCACCAGGCGGCGGATCAAGGCGGGCGCGGGCAAGGCGACCAGCAAAAAGCCCAGGCCTTCGATGGCCCGCAACATCAGCAAGGCGGCGACCGACGTCGCGAAGCCGCCCAAGCCGCTGGCCAGCGCCAGCAAACACAAACCACGCACCATGCTGCGCTTGAGGCCCACGCTGTCGGCCCACAGGCCCATGAACACGGCCAGGCTCATGCCCGCGAGCTGCACCATCGACAAAAGGAATCCGGACTGCAGCAGCGTCAGGCCCAGCTCGGCCTGCAGGGCGGGCAAGGCGGGTGGCAACTTGCCCACCTGCAAGGCCGCCACGCCACCGGCCAGCACGACCAGCCAGGCGGCGCGGTGGGCGGGCCACAGACTCACAGCAGCTTGCGCCCCGTCAGGCGTTCGTGCTCGCGCAGGGCAAAGCGGTCGGTCATGCCGGCAATGTAGTCGGCCACCGAGCGGTGCAGGTCCACGCTGGCGGCATAGTCGGCAGGCATCTCGGCGGGTCGCGCCACATAAGCCTCAAACAGCTCGTGCACCACCTGTTGCGCCTGCCGGGTGGTCTGCATGACCTGCGGGTGCCGGTAGAGGTGTGCAAACAAGAACTTTTTGAGTGCGCTGGTGCGCAACTTCATGTCGGGGCTGAACGCCACCAGCGGTCCGGCCAGGCGGGCCTCGGCCAGTGTGCGCACACCGGTCTGTGCCACGGCCCGGCGGGTGGTGTCAATCACGTCGTACACCTGGTCACTGAGCATGCGGCGGATGGTTTCGTAAAGCAGGCGGCGGGGTTTGTCCGACAAGCCCGGGTGCTCGGCCAGGGCTTGCTGGTGGTAATGGGCAAACAACTCCACCTGCAGCAGTTGTTCGATGCCGATCAGGCCCGAGCGCACGCCGTCGTCGATGTCGTGCGCGTTGTAGGCGATCGCGTCGGCCAGGTTGCACAGCTGCGCCTCCAGGCTGGGCTGGCTGCGGTCGATGAAGCGCCGCCCCACGCCGCCCGGCTCGGTCAATTCCAGGCGTTCGGCATGGGGCCGTGCACAGTGCTTGAGCACGCCTTCGCGGGTTTCAAAACTCAGATTCAGGCCGTCAAATGCGGGGTAGCGCTCTTCGAGGTGGTCGACCACGCGCAGGCTTTGCAGGTTGTGCTCGAAGCCACCGTGGTGGGCCATGCAGGCGTTCAACGCGTCTTGCCCGGCGTGCCCAAAAGGCGTGTGGCCCAGGTCGTGCGCCAGCGCCACCGCCTCCACCAGGTCTTCATTCAGGCCCAGCGCCCGGGCAATCGAGCGGCCCAGCTGGGCGACTTCGAGCGAGTGCGTGAGCCGCGTGCGGAACAGGTCACCCTCGTGGTTCAGGAACACCTGGGTTTTGTAGACCAGCCGACGGAACGCGGTGGAGTGCACGATGCGGTCACGGTCCCTCTGGAAGGCATTGCGCGTGGGCGCTGGGGGCTCGGGGTGGCGACGGCCCCGGGTGTGCGCGGGGTCGCAGGCCAGGCCCGACAAACTGGGCTGGCCTGGGGTGACCCGTGGCGACACATCCAGTGACTCGCCGTACATGGGCATCAGGCGCAGCAGGCTTGGATCACCTCGCGCACCATGGCGTCGGGCGCACCGCACACGGTGGCTTTGCCGGGGCCGTCGATGACCACAAACTGGATGTCACCCCCCACCGCTTTTTTGTCCAGGCGCATGTGTTCGATGTAGTGGCCCGCGTTGTCGACCGCGTCAATGACGGGGCCGCGCACCGGCAAGCCCGCTCGCGCGATCAAGGCCCGCAAGCGGGCCACAAAGGCGGCATCCACATGGCCCAGGCGCTGTGACAATTCGGCCGCCATGACCATGCCGCAGCCCACGGCTTCGCCGTGCAGCCAGACGCCAAAGCCCAAACCGGCTTCGATGGCGTGGCCAAAGGTATGGCCAAAATTCAAAATCGCGCGCAGGCCGGCTTCGCGCTCGTCCTGCCCCACCACCCAGGCCTTGATCTCGCAGCTGCGCTGGACAGCGTGCGCCAGAGCTGCCGGGTCTTGCGCCATCAGCGCGTCGATGTGGGCCTCGATCCAGTCCAGGAACGCCATGTCGGCGATCGGGCCGTATTTGATGACCTCGGCCAGGCCTGCGCTCAGCTCGCGCGGGGGCAAGGTGGCCAAGGTGTTCAGGTCGCACACCACGCGCACCGGCTGGTAAAAAGCACCGATCATGTTTTTGCCCAGCGGGTGGTTGATGGCCGTCTTGCCGCCCACCGACGAATCGACCTGCGACAAGAGCGTGGTCGGGACCTGCACAAAGGGCACGCCGCGCATGTAGCTGGCCGCCGCAAAGCCGGTCATGTCGCCCACCACGCCACCGCCCAAGGCCAACAGCACCGTCTTGCGGTCACAGCCATGGCCCAGCAGGGCATCAAAAATCAGGTTCAGGGTTGGCCAGTCCTTGTGCGCCTCGCCATCGGGCAGCACCACGGTATGAATCTGCTTGTAATGCGGGGCCAGGGCGCTGCGCAAAGCGGACTCGTACAAAGGGGCAATCGTGTCGTTGGTCACGATCATGGCCGTCTGCGCCTTGGGCAGGCCGACCCAGGTCTCGGGGCGACCCAACAGGCCCTGGCCGATCTGGATGTCGTAACTGCGGTCGTCCAGCGAAATGGCAACCGTTTGGAGGGAGGGTGTGGGCTCGGACATAGCCCTAAGTGTAGGGGCTTTGGCGCCGGGATCAGGACTTTTCAGGCACGCGCGCGGGGTCAGCGGTCGGGGTGCGGGCTGTCAAATGGCCCGCCAGCTCCAACTGCATCACGATCATGTTGACCAATGTGGCCACTGAGGGCCTGCCGGTTTCAATGACGAAATGCGCCGCCTCGCGGTACAGGGGGTCTCGCTGGTCATACAGGTCCCGCAAGCGCTTGAGCGGGTCTTCCACCTGCAACAAGGGGCGGTTGCTGTCGTGGCGCACGCGGCGAAACACATCCTCAGGGGTGGACCGAAGGTAGATGACTTGACCCCGACCATGCAAGTGACGGCGGTTGGTTTCACGCAGCACGGCACCACCCCCGGTAGAAATCACGCCATCGTGTTGAGCCGTCAAGTCATCGAGCACCTGCTGCTCGACATCGCGAAAACTGTCCTCGCCCTCGCGCGCGAAAAACTCCCGGATCGAACAACCCAGGCGCTGTTCGATCACATGGTCGGAATCCACAAAGGGCACGCCCAATCGGCGCGCCAGTTGCCTGCCGATGGTGGTTTTTCCCGAGCCCGGAAGGCCCACAAAAATGATGCGCACGTGAAATCTCTGGGTATGGACATGGGCTGTTGGGGTTGACAGATGGCGCCCATGGCCAGAGCAAGTGTAGTCGAGCCTGCCTGCTCAACGCCCCGCTTTGCAGGCGAAACTAGGGCAAGCTGGCCGGTGGGCCATCGGCCATCACACGCGGCGTCAGGAAAATCAGCAGTTCGCTGTTGCGCTGGACCTGTTCCCGGTTCCTGAACAACCAACCCAGCCCAGGCACACGGCCCAAACCCGGCACCCGTGCATCGTTGTCCCGATCGGACTCTTCGTAAATGCCACCCAACACGACCGTGCCCCCATCTTCGACCCTGACCTGCGTTTTGACATGCTTGGTGTTGATCGCAAAGCCCGCTGGCGTGAGTTGTCCCACACTGTCGCGGTTGACGTCCACGTCCAGCACCACCGAACCGTCGGGGGTGATTTGCGGTGTGACTTCGAGTTTCAAGTTGGCCTTGCGAAACGTGATCGACGTGGCGCCGCTGGCCGAGGCTGTTTGGTAAGGCAGTTCGGTGCCTTGCTCGATCAAGGCCTTGGTCTGGTCTGCCGTGACCACCCGGGGGCGAGACACCACCTTGCCCCGCCCATCGGCCTCCAGCGCGGAAATTTCCACATTGATGAAGCGGTCTGCAGCCGCATTGAACAGGGACACCGCAAAGGTGGAAGGCGACAACAAGGTCTGTCCCGCCGCGCCGGCCGGCAAGCGAACCTGTTGGCCGGTGACCACACCCGGGCCCTCTGCGGCATTGGCAGCCCCCAGGGCCAGCGTGTTGTTGCGCCCATTCACCTGCAAGGGCATGGCCAGACCTGCCCCCAGACGCACCCCCAGGGACTCGCCAAATTGCCGTTCGGCTTCCACGATGCGTGCCTCGATCATGACCTGTCGGATCGGCACATCCAGGCGCTGCAGCAGCGTCTGCACTTGGGACAGACGCGAGGGCACATCCGACACAAACAACTGGTTGGTGCGGGGGTCAAACAGCACACTGCCTCGGGCACTGAGCAGGCGGGCACCGCTGCCGGGCAAGCCGCCCTGCAAGCGCTGAGCCAGATCGCCCGCGCGCGCATGCTTGAGCTGGACAGACAACACCTGCAGGGGACTGACCAACTCCAGGGCGGCCCGCGATTCCAGCTCTTTCTTCTCGCGCAGGGCCCACTCGTCCTGGGGCGCCACCCACAAGACCCGGCCGTCGAGTCGATAAGCCAGACCTTTCGCCTGCAAAACAATGTTCAGCGCCTGTGGCCAGGGCACATCGCTCAGGCGCACCGTGACCTGACCCGTCACGCCTTCTGCCGCCACCAGATTCAGACCCGAGAAATCGGCAAACACCTGGAGCAAGGTTTTGAGCGGAACATCCTGAAAATTCAGGCTGATGGGCTGATCGGCCTTGGGCAGCGCGGGCTGTGCGGCCGTGACGGTCATGGCCGTCTGAGCCTGCAGCGCTGGTGTGGTGCTGGCCAGGGGCAACCACCACCCGCACAGCAGCCATCGGCCGATCTTGAACTTGGCATGGTTCATGGTGTCCTGGCCTCCATCTTCAGGGTCTGAATCCGACCTTGGGGGTCACGCACTTGAAGGTCGTCATGGCCTATGCGCCAGACCCGGTGCCCTTCCAGGCTGATCTGACGGCCTACCTGGGCGCGCCACCAATGGCGGTCATTGGCCAGCACAGCCTCCACCTGCTGGCCATGTCGCCAGATGCCGACCAAGCGCATGGGCAGCACGGGCCAGCGCTCGGGCTCGTTGGCGAACACCAGGTCTTGCGGCAGCGCCAGCGTCCCGGGCACCACTGCGGCTTCTTTCAGCGGCTTGGCTTCGGCCACCGCCTTGACCTCAGCCGGTGATCGCACGGATTCAAAAACCGACGCCCCACCCATCCCCCCACGGGCTTCGGACCCCTGGGGGTTGGCCAGGGCCCATGCGAGCCCGTTCGACGCGACACCGTTTGCTGGCCTGGTGGCCTCTTCGGTTCTGAACCAGATGCGCCAGACCAACTCGATGTCCACCCCCTCGCCCCCGGTGCTGGGCACCACCCTCAAGCGGTCCATCGACCAAACCGGCCCCATCTGGGCCAGCACCGCCCACAGCCCGGCCCAGTTTTCGAAACGGGCCTGCAGGCGCAAGGCCATGGCTTGGCTCGGCAAGGACGCGGTCATGGCTTCCTGGACCGGTTGCATGGTCAGCAAGCGCACCCGATAGGGGGCCAGGGCACTGGGCAACAGGGTCCACATGGGACCCAGCTGATCGGGCCTTGGCAATGGCCAGAGGGCCGGGTCCGCCGCCACACCCTGCTGCGTTGTCTGCCTGGTAGGCACCGCGGCCAACTGGGCCTGCAAGGCGGCCACGTCCTGTTTGGCCTGCGCATGCTCTAGCCAGGTCGGGGCGTGCAGCCACACCCCCAGACCCCAGGCGGTCAGGCCAGCGCCCAGCGCCCATGCCCAGCGACGCGCCCAGCCGCGGTAACGCTGCTGCAGGCGAATGCCCCGCTCCTGCCGGCCTGCGCCCCATGTTGACCCACGGGCCCACTTCAGGGTCAACCCCCTCACGGCTTGCCCCCTGCGCCCGGCTTTGGGGCAGGCAGGCCCGAAGGCTGGAGGGCTGGCCAGGGGCTGACCCAGGCAAATTCAACGCCCCTGGCGTCCAGCGTCCCCCCAAGGCCCGGGTCAACTCGGGCCACAACGCGGGTTTGCCGAACCAGGTCAACCGGGGCCGGGGTGGAAGGTGCAGGCGCAGGCAAGTGGGCTTGCAAATGCCGGGTCAACTTGTCCCGGGCAGCATTCAAATGTTCAAAGTCGCGGCTCCAGCCGCCCAGCTCCAAGGTCCCCGACTCCAGCTGCAAGCGCGACAGACGCCATGACCCGTCTTCAGCCAGGCTGAGCAACACCTCGTACAACGCCGCCCAGGCATGGTGTTGCTGCATGATCTGCTGCAGGTGTTGCGCTTGCTGACGATGCACCTCGCGTGCCGCGAGCTGCTGTTGTTCGCGTTTCATCTCCTGGCTGGCTTGCAACCATTGGGCTTGCAGCTGCACGTGTTGCGCACGCAAACCCTGCAACGAGGTGTCCAGCCCCTGGACGGTTGCGGCGGCCATCCATGCCCCTGCGGCCAGCCCCGCCAGCGTTGTGAGCGTGCGGTGTCGCCGTCGGCGCTGCTGGTGAAGCGTCGGGTAATGGAGCAAATTCCAGGACGGGCTCATGTCCAGGCTTTCAAGGCCAAACCTGTGGCCACCAACCGAGGGCCCGCCGACGTCTGCATGGCCTCCTGCAGGGCCGCCTCGATCGCCAATGGGACAGCGGCCTCTTCTGACGCGCTGCTGTCCTCAAGCAGGGCCGGGTCAAATTGCCAATCCTGCACAGGGCGCGTCACCAGGCTGGACAAGCCCCCGCACAAACAGACCGAAGCCCTGCGGGCGGCCTGGGTCACAGGCTCCACACTGGCCAGCCGCCAGCCTGAGCGCCGCACGCACTGGTTGAACGCATCGATGGCGGCTTTGGGGCACGCCACCCAATGCAATTGTTCCAGCACCCCACCCGACAGCAAGGACGCTTGCCAGTCAAAGCTGATGTGTTCAGGCTCGAGGTTCAACATGCGCGCAGCCGCCAGCTGTACTTCAGCCTCCCGCTCGGAGGGGCCCAAACCCACGGGAAGGACCAACACGCCACTGACCAATGGGTCCATGGGCATGCCGACATGGACGCATGGACGCCGCCTGAATGCGCCATGGGCGATGCCGGATTGGCGCAGCCCATGCGACACGCCTGCTGGGCCTGGATCGTCCAGCCCTCCCGGCAAGTACTGGACCCTGTGCACCCCCAACAGCCGAGACGCATCGAGGCTCAGCCCAACCAGACACCAGCCCCCCAGCCCGGGCGCCAAGCCCCACGCCTGCGTGGCGGACCGCTGGCCGAGCCGCCGTTGAATCCACGACACCAACTGCATGCTGGGCCTCCTCCAAGAAGTCTGCGCAGGTCTGTCCCGAAATGTTTTGTAACATGAATCCGGCTTTTTGTTTTGATTTTTTAATACCATTTGTTTCAAAAATACAAGGCGCCGCCGCCATCGTGTCCGGTGTCCTTTTTATAATGTGGAGCGGCCTGCCCCTTGCAGTCTGCCCCCAGCCATCACCCTATGCCCAACAAAGACAAGCCGGCGTCGCCGCCCAACCCACCACCGTCCCCCACCGGGTCATCGGGCTGGATCGCCTTGATTTGGAAAACAGGGATTTGGACTGCGGGTCTGGTGCTGGCCGGTCTGGCCAGTGTCCTGATGGTGGTGGGTCTGGCCATGGTGATGGCCTACCCGAACTTGCCCGACATCTCGGATTTGGCCGACTACAAGCCCAAACTGCCCTTGCGGGTCTTCACGGCCGATGGCCAGTTGATGGGGGAATTCGGCGAGGAGCGTCGCAACCTCACCCCCATTCGGGACATTCCGAAAGTGATGAAGGACGCGGTGCTGTCGATCGAAGACAACCGCTTTTACCAACACGGCGGCGTGGACTATCTGGGCATCTTGCGCGCCGGCATCGCCAACATGGGACGCCTCAAAAGCCAGGGTGCATCCACCATCACCATGCAGGTGGCGCGCAACGTTTACCTGTCGTCCGAAAAGACCTACACACGCAAGATCTACGAGATTTTGTTGACCTACAAATTGGAGCACCTGCTGACCAAGGACCAGATTCTGGAGATCTACATGAACCAGATCTTCCTGGGCAACCGGGCCTATGGTTTTGCGTCGGCTTCCGAGGCCTATTTCGGCAAAGCGCTCAAGGACATCACCATCGCAGAGGCCGCCATGCTGGCCGGTCTGCCCAAAGCACCCTCGGCCTTCAACCCCATCGTCAACCCCAAACGCGCACGCTCACGCCAGCTCTACATCATCGAGCGGATGGAAGAGAATGGCTACATCACCGCCAAGCAGGCCCTCGCGGCCAAGGCCGAGCCCCTGCGCCTGCGCACCGCGGCCGACAAACGGAATTTGCACGCCGAATTCGTGGCAGAAACCGTGCGCCAAATGGTGTTTGCCCAGTACGGGGACGAAACCTACACACGGGGCATCAACGTCTACACCACGGTGCAATCGGCCGAGCAGATGGCCGCCTACAGGGCCTTGCGACAAGGCCTGATGGATTACGAGCGCCGTCAGGTTTACCGTGGTCCCGAAAAATTCATCCAGCTGCCCAGCGATCCGAAACAGGCCGAAGACGCCATCGATGACGCCCTGGAAGATCACCCGGACAATGGCGACGTGATGTCTGCCGTGGTGCTGGAGGCTTCCCCCACCAAGGTGGTGGTGGTCCGGCAAAACAGCGAACAAATCACCATCACTGGCGCGGGCCTGACGCCGGCCCAATCCGGCCTGTCAGACAAAGCCCCCTCAGCCAAGCAGATCCGCAAGGGCGCGGTGATCCGGATTGTTCAGGCGGCCAACGGCAACTGGGAAATCACCCAACTGCCCGAGGTGGAAGGCGGCATGATCGCCATGACGCCCCAAACCGGGGCCATCCGGGCTTTGGTGGGCGGATTTGACTTTGCCAAGAACAAGTTCAACCACGTCACCCAGGCCTGGCGCCAGCCGGGCTCGAGCTTCAAGCCGTTCATTTATTCCGCCTCTCTGGAGGCCGGGCTCAGTCCGTCCACGCAGATCAACGATTCACCCCTGTTCTTTGATGGCGGCGTGACCGGTGGGCAGCCTTGGGAGCCCAAGAACTACGACGGCAAGTTTGACGGCCCCATGAGCATGCGCACCGCGATGGCCAAATCCAAGAACATGGTGTCCATCCGCATCCTGCAATCGGTCGGACCGCGCACGGCGCAGGAGTGGGTCACACGGTTCGGTTTTGACGAGGACAAACACCCGCCCTACCTGACCATGGCTTTGGGGGCGGGCTCGGTGACCGTGATGCAGATGGCCACGGGCTATTCGGTGTTTGCCAACGGCGGCTACCTGGTGCGCCCCCATCTGATCACGCGCATCACCGACTACAAAAATCGGGTGCTGGTGGACAGCCCGCCGCCTGTTCTGGGCGAGGACACGCCCCGCGCCATTCCCGAGCGCAATGCCTTTGTCATGAGCAGCCTGCTGCAGGAAGTGACCCGCTCCGGCACGGCCGCGCGCGCCCAGTCGCTGCTCAAGCGCCAGGACATTTATGGCAAAACCGGCACCACCAACGATGCCATGGACGCCTGGTTCGCGGGCTACCACCCCAACATGACCGCCGTGGTCTGGATTGGTTATGACACACCACGCAAACTGGGGGACCGCGAAACCGGGGGCGGCCTGAGCTTGCCGGTGTGGATCAAGTTCATGGAAACCGGCTTGCAAGGCTTGCCATCCACCAGCCTTCGGGTGCCGGAGGGTGTGGTTCAGTCGGGCGGGGACTGGGCTTATGCCGAGTTCAGCGGTGAAGCCGGGGTCAAGTCTTTGGGCATGGACCCGAAGAACGACAACGGCAAGACCAGCGCCATGCCCCCGGTGGACGAGAAACGTCGGATCCTGGATTTGTTCCGGCAGTGAGGACGAAGCCGCGTGCCGGTGGCTTCAGGGCTGGAAGACCAGTTCCTGCCCCGACTGTTCCGAGGCGTAACGCGTCAAGCTTTGCCAGAACTCACCCTGGCCTTTCGTGTCTTGCCAATTCAGTCCGTCAAACTTGTAGTGGAAGCCACCGCAGCGCGCGGCCAACCAGACCTCGTGCAGGGGCTTTTGCAGGTTGATGACGATTTGGCTGCGGTTGGGGAATGTGAGCGTGACCATGCCCCCCACACGCTGGTTGTCAATGTCGGCGTCGGTGGCGTCGTTCAGCACATCGCAGCTGTTTTCCACGCCCGCCAGCAGGCGTTCAGCTTGGTCCAGGAATTCAAGGTCGGTCATTACAATCGCAGCATGTTGAAGGTAACGAAGATTCTAGTCACCGCGCTTACCCTTGCGGGCAGTGCGGCCGTGTTGAGCGCCTGTGGCCAAAAAGGCCCCTTGTACACACCCAACACCCCCGCATCGGCCCACCGGGCCACACTGCCCCAGTCACTGAACCCGTGGCATCACCCCTCTGCCGGGCAAACCGCTGTTCGAGCGGCAGAACCACCCAACACGCAGACCCCGCAGCAGAGTGCACCCGCCCTTGCACCCGACGCCCTCTTTCTGACCTCACCCTCGGCCTCCGATGCCACCACACGATGAACGCCCTTGCAGCTCAAAACCCCTTGCCCGGACAACCGCACATTGCCTACCGCACCGAGGGGCTGATGGTCGAGGACGTGCGCTTATCGGATCTGGCTGCACGGCATGGCACGCCCTTGTTTGTGTATTCCAAAGCCGCCATGCTGTCGGCCCTGGCCGCCTACCAGCGCGGCTTTGCCGGCCGCCAGGCGCAAATCTGTTACGCCATGAAGGCCAACGCCAGCCTGGCCATCCTGCAGGTGTTTGCCGACGCCGGTTGTGGCTTTGACATCGTCTCGGGCGGTGAACTGGCCCGCGTGCTGGCCGCAGGCGGCGACCCGGCCAAAGTGATTTTTTCGGGGGTCGGCAAATCGCGCGCCGAAATGACACAGGCCCTGCAAGTGGGCATCGGCTGCTTCAACGTGGAAAGCGAGGCCGAGCTCGATGTGCTCAACGAAGTGGCCACGGCCCTGGGGAAAAAAGCCCCGGTCAGCTTGCGCGTGAACCCCAACGTCGACCCCAAAACCCACCCTTATATTTCCACCGGACTCAAGGGCAACAAATTCGGCATCGCGCACGAAGACACCCTGCGGGCCTACCGCCACGCGGCCAGCCTGCCGGGCCTGCAGGTGGTGGGCATCGACTGCCACATCGGCTCGCAAATCACCGAGACCACACCGTACCTGGACGCGATGGACCGCGTGCTGGACCTGGTGGCAGAGGTGGAGGCCGCGGGCATTGCCATCCACCACATCGACTTTGGCGGTGGCCTGGGCATCAACTACAACGGCGACACGCCACCGCCAGCCGATGCGCTATGGGTGCAGCTGCTGGCCAAGCTGGATGCTCGCGGCTACGGCCAGCGCCAGCTCATGATCGAGCCGGGCCGCTCATTGGTGGGCAATGCGGGCGTGTGCCTGACCGAAGTGATGTACCTCAAACCCGGTGAGCAAAAGAATTTCTGCATCGTCGATGCCGCCATGAACGACCTGCCCCGCCCGGCCATGTACCAGGCCTTTCACCAGATCGTGCCCGTGCTGCCCCGCGCAGGTGCGGCTGTGGTGTACGACGTGGTGGGCCCGGTGTGCGAAAGCGGCGACTGGATCGGCCGCGACCGACAGCTGGTCGTGCAATCGGGCGACGTGCTGGCCGTGCTGTCGGCGGGTGCCTACTGCATGAGCATGGCCAGCAACTACAACACCCGGGGCCGCGCCGCGGAAATCTTGGTGGACGGCGCCCAGGCCCACCTGATTCGCCAGCGCGAATCGGCGTTTGACACCTTTGCGCTGGAGCAGCTGGTCTGAAACGCAGGCGCAGACCCATGTCGCGGGGCGTGCCCTGTGTGGGTCACGGTGAGCGGGCCCGGCGCACCGCCCGCCAGCCCAGCAGCACCGCCAAAATGCCGGCGTACACCAGCACCTCGTCAAAGTCCTGCTTGCCCGACCGCATCCACCAAAAGTGCAGCACGGCCAGCAGGGCCACCGCATAAACACCCCGGTGCAGCAGCTGCCAGCGCCGGCCGCCCAGCCAGCGCACGGCGCGGTTGAACGAGGTGGCCGCCAGCGCCAGCAGCAGCACAAAGGCTGAAAACCCCACCAGAATGAAGGGCCGCTTGGCGATGTCCTGGACCGTGTCATTGAGCGCAAAGCCCATGTCAAACCAGGCATAACTCAGCAGGTGCAGGCTGGCATAGCCAAACACCAGCAAACCCAGCATGCGCCGAAAGCGCAGCAGCTCGGGCCAGCCCAGCAGCTGGCGCAGGGGGGTCACGGCCAGCACCAAGCACAGGGCACGCAAGGTCCAGTCGCCCGTTGAACGGATCAGGGCTTCGGCGGGGTTGGGGCCCAGCTGGTCCAGCACGGTCTGCAAGACCAGCCAAGCCAGGGGCAGCAAGCCCACCGCCAGAACCGCCCACCAGGCCAGGGGATGACGCAGTGCAGCCCTCATGCCGTCACCGCCCGCGACCCACCCGGCATCAGAAGAACTTTTTCAGGTCCATGCCCGCATACAACTGGCCCACTTGCGCCTCGTAGCCATTGAACATGAGGGTCTTGCGTTTCTTGGCCAGCAAGCCGTCTTCACCGATGCGCCGCTCGGTGGCCTGGCTCCAGCGCGGGTGGTCCACATTCGGGTTCACGTTCGAATAAAAGCCGTACTCCTGGGGCGCGGATTTCTCCCAAGAAATCACCGGCTGCTTGTCGGTGAAGCGGATCTTGACCAGGCTCTTGCCACTCTTGAAGCCGTACTTCCAGGGCACCACCAGGCGCAGGGGGGCGCCGTTTTGCTTGGGCATGACCTCGCCATACATGCCAAAGGCCAGCAGGGTCAGCGGGTGCATGGCTTCGTCCATGCGCAAACCTTCCAGATAAGGCCAGTCCACCGCACCACCGCGCACCCCGGGCATGGTTTTGGGGTCGGCCAGGGTGACAAACTCCACATACTTGGCACCCGGCAGCGGCTCCACGCGCCGGATCAGTTCGGCCAACGAGTAGCCCACCCAGGGGATGACCATCGACCAACCTTCCACACAACGCAAACGGTAGATGCGCTCCTCCATGGCCGACCACTTGAGCAAGTCCTCCAGATCCACGCGGCCGGGTTTCTTGACCAACCCTTCAATGTCCACGCTCCAAGGATCGGTTTTGAGGGTGTGCGCCCGTTTGGCAGGGTCGCCTTTGTCGGTGCCAAATTCGTAGAAGTTGTTGTAGGTGGTGGCGTCTTTGTAGGGCGTCGACCTGTCCATGACCACGGCGCCGGGCACTTTGCTTGGCACCGAGGGCAGCGGGGGCAATTGACCCGGCCTGGCCATCTGGGCGCGGGCATCGCGCATGCCCCAGGCCGCCAGAGCCAGGCCTGCCGAACCCATGGCCGCCTGACGCATCAACGCTCGCCGTTGCAGGTACACCGATTCAGGGGTGATTTCGCTGGTGACAGGGTGCTGAAAACCAGATCGGGATGACAGGAAAATCATGGGGGGGCCTTTGCGTTCAGGCGGTGATTGTGAACTTTTCAATCGCCGCCTGCAAAAACAAAGTCCATTCAGGGGTTTGCCCCCTCACAGCGCCAACCGCGTCCCTGGGCGGCAAAAAACCAGGCGCCAGGCGCACGCCTGCGGTCAGAGGGTGCCGTAACTGTGCAAGCCGCTGAGGAACATGTTGACCCCCAGAAAGGCAAAGGTCGTGATGCCCAGACCCACCAGAGCCCACCAAGCGGCCATGGTGCCGCGCAGGCCCTTCATCAGGCGCATGTGCAGCCAGGCCGCGTAGTTCAGCCACACGATCAGGGCCCAGGTCTCTTTGGGGTCCCAGCTCCAGTAACCACCCCAGGCCTCGGCCGCCCACAAGGCGCCCAGCACCGTGGCAATGGTGAAGAAGGCAAAGCCCACGGCGATGGACTTGTACATCACATCGTCCAGGATGTCGAAGGAAGGCAGGCGTTCGGCAATGCGCCGACGGCCGGCCAGAATGCCGGCCACGATCAGCGCTGAAATGCCGAAATAGACCATCCAGTAGGCCGAGCCCTCATCGGTCGGGGCCTTGCGGAACACCACCGGTTCGAAGCACAGCACAATGCCCAGCAGCCACAGCGGTGCCAGCTTGTACCAACGGGTTTCGCTCGCCTGTTGCTTGATGAGGTAGGCAAACGCCACCATGGCGGCCAGGGCAAAGGTGCCGTAACCAATGAAGTTGGCCGGCACATGCAGCTTCATCCACCAGCTCTTGAGGGCGGGCACCAGCGGCTGGATTTCGTGAGCCTCGCGCACCAGGGTGTACCAGAGCAAAAAGCCCACGGCCGCGCTGACCACCAGCATGACAAAGGCCCCCAGAGCACGGGTTTTGTACTGGTTTTCGTAGTACAGGTAGAACAGCGTCGTCATCCAGCAAAACATGATGAAGACTTCGTACAGGTTGCTCACCGGGATGTGCCCGATGTCCGGCCCCAGTTGGTGGCTTTCGTACCAGCGCACCAGGGTACCGATCAGGGCCAGACCCACGGCCACCCAGGCCATGCGCGAACCCAGGGACTCCATCGCATCGCCCTGGCCGCGAATGAACACGCCGGCCCAATAAAAGACGGTGCTGATGAAAATCAGCATGCTCATCCACAAGATGGCCGACTGGCTGGACAGGAAATACTTGAGCAGGAACACCTGCTCGGCCCGCGCCAGATCGCCCTGGTACAGGAAAATGGCCAACAGAGACAGGCCTGAGACCACCAGCATCAAGGTGCGCAGGGGCCGCCAGAACCAGGCCAGCCAGACCGCGGCCGGCAAGGTGCCGATCAGGATGGCCTGCTCGTACACGTCCATGGCGTGTTGGTAGCGGGTGAAGGCAAACACCGTCCCCAACAGCGCCAGCACGGCAAAGCCCCAATCCAGCAGGGAACGGCTGGAAAAAAAGCCCGGATTCAAAGTGACAGTCGTCATGGTGTTGTCTCGGAGCGGCCCAGCAGTCGGGCACTCAGTTGGTCAAATTCACGGTCCACGTCCAAGGTCTTGCGGTTGGAAGACAAGGCCACATTCGCCCGGGAACCCTCGCCCTGTGGTGAGAGCCAAACCCACAGGCGACGCTCCCGAACATACAGCATCGCAAAAATACCCAGGATCAAAAGGGCACAACCGAGGTACACGATGGCTTGGCCCGGCGCCCTGGCGACCTGGAACACGCTGGCTTGCACCTGCTTGAAGTCTTTCAGCAAAAACGTCATGGGCGCAGGGTAAAACGGGGCATCGGACAGCGCCAGCACCGCCTGCGACATGAAGGCCTGCACCTGCGCCACCGGCATGGCCTTGACACCGGCCTGCTCCCGGGCCACCGTGTCCAGCTCAAACAAGGCGCCATTGAGGATGCGCACGAACATCTCGCCCGCACGCGCACGTTCGGCCTCGGGCACGTTCGACTCCAGAAAATCTGCTAGCGCCTGCAAACCCGACACCTGCTTGCCCTGCACCTGCTCCAAACCGGCGAACAGCCCCAGCGAACGGGCCGCAGAATCGGCCAGTTGCTGCGTCAACTCGGGGCGCTGCGGGTCCACCGCCTTGCGGGCGTAACGCTGGACCGCACGCTCACGCAAAGCGGGCGTGTCCAGGGCCGCACGCAAACGGATGAAACCGGTCAACTCGCTGTTCTCGTCGGCCGGCGGGCGCAGGTAGCGAAAGGGTTCGCTGGGCGTCTCGCGCATGCCCAACAGGAACACCGGTACGCCGTCCCCGGCGTCCACGGGCAGCATGTAGTTGTTGTACTCACGGGCCTGGCCTGCGGCATCGCGCAGCTTGTAGCTCACGCTCGGGCCCACATTGCGCAGTTCCTTGGTCTGGGTGGTTTTGTTGCCCGCCCCCAGCCGCTCGTCAATCGCGCTGCGCAAATCCACCTTGCGCACGTCCACCCCGGCGCCCGAGAGGCCTGCTCCACCGGACATGTTCTCGACATTGATGACGCGCAAGCCAGTGAACTCCAGGCTCATTTTTTCGTTGCCATTGGTCAGGTCGGTGCTGCCGCCAATCGTGCCCTCCACCTCGAACGACCGGGTGGCCGCTGCCATGGGCACGGCCTGCAAGGTGACCTGCGAGCCGCCATCGTCAAAGCTGGACTGGTAAATGTGGATGCCCTTGAAGCTGGCCGGGTGGTTGACCTCGACACGGGCTTCCTTTTTTTCACCCGTGGCCTTGTCGTGGATGACGATGTCGCTGGCAAACAGCTTGGGCATGCCGGTCGAGTAGTACTCGACGATGAACTTTTTCAGTTCGATGACAAAAGGCAGTTCCTGCAGCAGGATGCCATTGGACTGGTTCAGGATGGCCGTGCCCGAGGCCGTGTCCTCGGCCACCAGCAAATTGCCCCGAAAGGCCGGGTTGCGCTCAGACAGGCGGTGCTGCGCGGGCACATCGGCAATCAGGCCGCCGCCGTTGTAGATCTCCTTGCCACCAAACCACATCTGGGCGCGGACCATCAAATCACCGTCGAGCAAGCCACCCACACACACCAGCACAATGGCCGAATGCGCCGCGATGTAACCGATCTTGTTGGCCGCCCCCGCCTTGGCCGCCAGCATCCAGCCCTTGCCGGCCGGCGTGTCCCGTTCCTGCAACTTCACTTTCCAGCCCCCTGTGGCCAGCAAGGCGCCCAGACGCCTGGCCGCCGCTTCGGGGGCTTCGTTCAGCGGCCCTTCGGCCTTGTGGTGAAAAGCCTTGAGGCTTTGCTCGCGGATGTTTTCCTTGTAGTTCTTCAGATCCACCAGGATCTTGGGCGTGTTGCGCGCGATGCACAAGCTGGTGCTGACCACCAGGAACGCCAGGATCAGCAAAAACCACCAGGCGCTGTAGACCGCGTTGAGCTTGAGGGAGAAGAACAGCTCGGCCCAAAACGGTCCGAACTGGTTGATGTAGTTGTTGGTGGGCTCGTTTTGCTTGAGCACGGTGCCGATCACCGAGGCAATGCAGATGACCGACAACAGGGAAATCGCGAACCGCATGGACGACAGCAGCTCGACCACGGCCTGCCCTGTGGCAGCGCCGCGCTCGGTTTCTGGGCTGAGGTCAACAGGGGTCATGGGTGTTCGCAAAAGGGACTGGCCAGTCGATGGCGTCGACATCAACGCCGGCAATGAAAAAGGCCGGTAAACCGGCCTTGGAGCGCAGGGTATCTGTCGGCCATTGATTGTGACGCAGGCACGGGGCCTTCTTCACAAAACCCCCAACAAGCGGCAGGGCAAACGCCCTGACACCGGGGGCCTGGGGCCCACCACGATCAGCGCAGACCCGCGATGTAATCGGACACCGCCTTGATTTCGCGGTCATTCATCTTGGCCGCCACCTGGGTCATTTGCAGGTTGTTCTTGCGCACGCCTTCACGGAAATTGGTCAGCTGGGTGGTGGTGTACTCGGCATGCTGGCCCGCCAGACGCGGGTATTGGGCAGGCATGCCCGAGCCATTGGGCGAATGGCAGCTCGCGCAGGCAGCGATCTGGCGGTCAGGGATGCCACCGCGGTAGATGCGCTCACCCCAGGCCACGGTGTCCTTGGCATTGGCAAAACCGGGCTTGGCCTGCTTGGAAGCCAGCCAGAAAGCGATGTTGCGCATGTCATCGTCGCTGAGCGCAGCGACCATGCCGCTCATGACCGCGTTGGCGCGCTTGCCCGACTTGTACTCCTGCAACTGCTTGAGCAGGTATTCAGGGTGCTGCTGGGCCAGTTTGGGGTTGGCAGGCGTGCTGGAATTGCCGTCTGCAGCATGGCAAGCCACACAGGCCTGGCTGAAAATGGCCTCGCCTTTGGCCAAATCCGGTTTGGCGGCCTTGGGGGCAGGGCCAGCGGCCAGGGCAGAACCAGCCACCAAAGCGGCCGACAGGGCTGTGATCAAGAAAGAGGAAATCGACTTCATGGCGTATCCAAAAGTTGGCGCAAAACCCGAGGATTCTACAATGAGGTCCGCGTCAGTTTCCTGACGCCTCAAGGTACCCCTGATTTATGAGCACCCGCCCCCCCGTCCGCGTCCCTGCAAGCCCCGCCCAAGCGGCGCTCACCCCTGCGGGCGTGGCCAGCGCAGCACCGCCTGCAGCCGGCACGGTCACCCCCATGGGCTGGATGCACACTGCCCGTTTTTTGACCACCGCCGCGCAGTTGCACCACCTGCCCGCGATGGACACGCCCGAAATCGCCTTTGTGGGCCGCTCCAATGCCGGCAAATCCACCTGCATCAACACCCTGACGCAAAAGAAACAACTCGCTTTTGCCTCCAAAAAACCCGGCCGCACCCAACACATCAACCTGTTTGCCCTGGGCAAACAGGGCATCACCGACGCCGTGCTGGCCGACTTGCCCGGTTATGGCTACGCGGCTGTGGCCAAAATGGACAAACTGCGCTGGCAGCAGGTCATGGCCAACTACCTGGTCAGTCGCGAGAACCTCACGGGCATCGTCATGATGTGCGACCCGCGCCATGGTCTGACCGAGCTCGACGACATCCTGCTCGAGGTCATCCGCCCCCGGGTCGAGCAGGGCCTGAAGTTCCTCATCATCCTGACCAAGGCCGACAAGCTGACCCGCGCCGAACAGGCCAAGGCCTTGTCGATTGCGCGACTGCAAGCCGGTGGTGGCGAGGTCAAACTCTTTTCGGCCCTGAAAAAGCAGGGCGTGGACGAGGTGGCGCAACTGCTGTGGGACTGGACCCACCCCGCTGGCGGCGAGGTGGCCCCTGACCAGACTGCCGAGCCCACCGAACAAGAACCCGAAGCCCTGGACGAGTGACCCGGCACCGATGACCGCCGCAGATCACCCAGCCTCAAGGAGTGATCCGCCGTGCATCCCGACATCCAGACCTGGCAACAAGACCTGCCCCACGGCATCACCCTGAGCTGCCGCGCCTGCGGTGAACGCGGCCGCCCTGTGCTGCTGTTTTTGCACGGTTTTCCGGAAGGGGCCTGGGTCTGGGACCCTTTGCTGCTGCATTTTTCAAAACCCGAAAACGGCGGCTACCGCTGCGTGGCCCCCAATTTGCGGGGTTACGAACGCTCCAGCACCCCGCAAGACGTCAAGGCCTACCGCGCCAAGCACCTGGTGCAGGACATCGTGGCCCTGATCAACACCGAATGCACCACCGCGAACCCCCGAACACCGCTGGCCGCCCTGATTGCCCATGACTGGGGTGGGGCTGTGGCCTGGAGCCTGGCCAACCAGCACCCGCAGCGCCTGCGCCAACTGGTCATCATCAACTCGCCCCACCCCGGCCCCTTTCTTCGGGCCTTGCAACACGACCCGGCGCAGCAGGCGGCCAGCGCCTACATGAATTTTCTGGTCCAGCCCGATGCGGCCGACCAGCTGGCCGCCCATGACTTCCAACGCCTGTTTGGTTTTTTGACCGGACAGGACAGCGCGCTGCAGTCGCTCAGCGCCCTGGCCGCAACAGAGGCCGCAACAGAGGCCGCAACAGAGACCGCAACAGAAGCGGCACCTGTCACCGCGCCAGACACCCCACCCCCTTCCCCACCC
>Ga0255125_1000051_pt1 | contig 44397 bp, 49 predicted proteins | sample Law_Cont_RepC_8d_FD_188557 | JGI IMG/M metagenome (GOLD analysis project Ga0255125, IMG submission 188557) | Freshwater microbial communities from St. Lawrence River, New York, United States - Law_Cont_RepC_8d | ecosystem: Environmental > Aquatic > Freshwater > River | place: USA: New York...
GGATTAATCCGCGTGACTGGCAACAGAGGAAGCCAGAACAAACTCCCCTGTAGCTCAGTCGGCAGAGCAGTCCCGATCCATCGGGATTAATCCGCGTGGCGGGCAACAGAGGAAACCAGAACAAACTCCCCTGTAGCTCAGTCGGCAGAGCAGTCCCGATCCATCGGGATTAATCCGCGTGACGGGCAACAGAGGAAACCAGAACAAACTCCCCTGTAGCTCAGTCGGCAGAGCAGCGGACTGTTAATCCGCGTGTCGGTGGTTCGAGCCCACCCGGGGGAGCTTGCGTCAAAGTACGAACTTTGACGACCAAAAGACTTAACGCCCGGCGTCGAGAGATCGACCGCCGGGCGTTTTTCGTTTCTAGGCAGGAAATCACAAGGATTTGTGGGTTTTTTGGGCTCGGGTCGCCCAACTCGCTGCGTTCTCTGTTCGAAGAGAGATTTCCGGAGTGCGAGTGCAACGTTCAAGGTTGCGCCTGAGAGTGCGGAAAAACGGTCTCGAACTCTCTGACTCTCTGTTTTCGATGGGCTCCAGAATTAACACAGAGTTTTCACTCGGACCCCAGGTGAAAACGGGTTCGAACTATCGTCCACGGGTTCGAGAACCTCTACAGAGATAGCCGTCACCGACTTTCTGCACGTCCGTAGGGAGGAAAGCTTGGGGGATGATTGGGAGTCAGAACTTAACCAACGCGCGAAAGAGATCTCGCTCATGCGTGTGCTGGGACTCTCGACCGATTGTGGCTTCACTTTCTCCAGGAGATGTAACGGATGACGAAGACATTGCAGTCGAACCAGCAGAGTGAGGTGGATGCCTAGTCGGTACCCAGCTCGCTACGAATCGTTTGTGACGATGCCAGTTCGATCAGTTTACAAGCCGCTGAGGCTGCCGAAGAAGGCAAGCCGGCGTTGCGAAAGTTCTCTATGGTCGCTTACACCGATGGCGCAATGCGTCTTGGTGGCTGGCCTTACCCTGTGGTTGTGGACTTCGCAGGCATGCGAGTGACTCGCAAGTCGCGCCCAATCCTCAAGGACCACGATCGCGCCAGTATCGTGGGTCGTACCGACGACATCATGGCCTGTCGTCGTTGAGTGCGCGCGGCTCGAAGGTTTCAATGTTCCACGCGTATTCGTCGACGGAACGATTTCAAGTGGAGGCAAATACCCTTGGGATATCAAATGTAGTAATCCTCTAGGGCCTATAAATTATTTAGAATACGGAAAGGGACATAATGCTTCAATCGGATTCTCGATTGTCTCCCTACAAAGCGGACAGTGGAAATTTCGACTAACGGTATCTAGCAACATGGTTACGCGTGGCCTCATCCGAAACAACGAAATCCGCCGTAGAAGGTAAAGCTCGGTAGGATCGCTTGAGTTTAAAAATTCTAGCTCCAGTTGCTTTGAGAGGTATGCTCGCCCCATCGCCAATCCGTACATGAATCCTTGATGTAGCCTGTCGCTCATAGGAGGTAGCGTGGCGCCATCTCCAGACAATGCGTCATAAAGAATTATCTCTGCGATCGAAAATGCAATCTCATGATACCTCCCGGCACTAATGCCAATCTTCACAAGATGCGGGAACGCAGCGAAACTTGCGTTGTATACAGATCCTTGATGTGAAACTGCATTTGTGAAACCCAAAAACTTTTCGTCCGCCACATCGTCGCCCGAGTACATCTCACGAAGAGTTTGGGGTATCGATGAGGCATTGCCATAGGCATGTCGCAATTCCGACCAAATCGTGTCATCCAAGTCAATCAGCATCGAACATCACCTCACGGAAGGATTTTGGCACACCCAACCGTCTGGAGTTTTTGTGCAATGAGGGACAGTCGGGCCGGGTGGATCCTTCGGATTGTTGTAGGGATCAGTTGGGTCCTTCGGACCTGGATGATAAATCGGTATGTCATCAATTTTTTCGCACCCATCTTTGCATGGAATGTTGTTTATGTAGCAAGAAAAGCTACAGTCCTTGAATTTGTCGGATGCCTTATAATGGTCGCGAATAGCTCGACATTGCCCTTCAGCATGTTGACCTATCTGGTCATTCTTATCGTATGGCGGATAACCAGGGTACGAGTTGTCTCCTCCACTGACAATCGGAATGTAGTATGAGTCAGGCTTGGGACAATTGCACGTAATAATGAGAAAACCGGACGTACGAGGTCCAGCATCACCTCGAGGTTTGAATGGCTCCTTTGGATCTAATGGCTCTGGAAACTTAGGGCCGAACGGAGGTAATTTGGGTGGATCTTTGGGGTCAAGTTTTGGTACTTTGTTTGGCTCGGGTAGCCGCCGTTCAAGCCCTAACGGGTCGACGTAATAGACGGGATTGGAAGCTACATATTCGTGAAGATTGTGTGCAATTGGCGTATAGCCCGCTGGATCTCGCGACAAAAATCGCCCCAGTCCTGGGTCGTACATTGCTAGAGCAGAGCTCGCGAACTGGATTGCCATTTGGCATGCAAACAATGCGATTAGAATTCGTCGATGATTCATCTTCCTGAAGCTCCATTGGGATTGTTAGAAAAGTTTGGCGGTGTAACGTGGTTGAAGGTATCGTAGTTTAGATTCCCTTGCGTCACTGGATTACCAAACCCAAATGACGCAGTCGGATTTGAAGTTGGTGGTCCAAGTTGATTGAATTGCAGATCGCGCTTTTGACGCAATCGTTCTTGCTGCGCAAGTAGCTCTGGAAAGTCATCGATGGTCTTGGGACGAACGAGTCGTGAAAGAAAACCGCGATACATCGGATGTGGATAGTGCTTCACAGCAAGCGAATAACTTACAGCAGCGTCGGAACGATTGCCGCTGTCTTCCAAGCAATGGCCCCGTGCGGCAAGAAAAGCCGCAAAGGACTCGGCGTTCGAAAGTGATTTCAGATAAAGTCCGGCATCTACTTCGTGTTGAGCGATCGGATGCGGCCAGCTCATGTAGTGATCATCGGCGAAACTATTCAATCCTCGATTGGTGCCTTCGACATTCACGCGTTCGCCAGATTTATCCCATCGGCAAAATAGATGCTCCTTCGCGTTCACCAAGTAGACGGGATAACCGAGTCGTCGAGCGACCGCCGTGTACAGGACTGGCATCGAGACACAAGTACCACCGTTTGAACTGCCAACGATACCGTGAAGGAAAAGATCTTGGCTCTTTGTGAAGTCAATATCTTTGACTCGCTCCAAGTTGTAATGAACGCCGAAGTCTTGTTGCAAAACTGTGACCAATATCAACATCCGGAAGTAAGCTTCCGAGTTGTTGAATTCGTTCGGCTTTTGTAAGAACTGGTAGAGGTTGCGATCGGTGTCTATCCTGACCTTCTTCGCCCAGCCATCTAACTGAGCCAGCAGTTGTGCAACGTTCACATTCTCTGTGCCAGGCAATCCATCAGTAGCTCGTAGATTCAGTAAAGCAATGTCCTGCTTGCTCAACTCCTCTTCGGTCATCATGGTCAAGTCAGCGAAGGTTGGAAGAACAGGATCCTTTGGCTGCGTGGCTCGCAATCTAGGATTCGCAGTTTTAATCGCCGTTTGCGACGGAGCAGAGAGACTCCAAATACCTAGAACAGTGACGACTAACGCACAAAGCGCACTCAACGTCCAGATGGCATATAGCCGTAACGGTCTCACTAATTCTTTGCTTGTTTCAGTAGACGCAAGCTTGGAGGCTGCTTTTGCCGTAATAGTTTGTCGCTTTCGTCGATCACGTTTTTTCATCGAACTCCGCCTCCCGACTTGCTTGACTCTTACCCGCAGGAGGTATTAAAGGGCACGCGGAAGCAAAACGCAACAAAATTTTCTTGCGGTAGTCTAGTACACGGTCAACTGCTAGTCTCTTTCGCACCCTAAACCGTCAATTCGAACTCGCACCGGGTATTCCTACAGATAGAAGCGGCCGCTGTGGCTGCGAATGTCTGTTGACAAGCCGCCCACAATAGCGGCCAAGTCCATGGAGGTGCGAGGTGCTCTCGACTGTTCCCCCTTCTTCTTTGTCTGCCCAAGCTCGGCAATCGGAAATCGCTGCGATTCTTGCGGCCGGTATCGTTCGAATGAAATCGCGTTTGGCGATCCGCGATCCAGAAATTGCCAACGATCCCTACAAATCACCACCAGCTTGCCTTGAGCTTTCTCCAGAAAGCGTGCTCTCTATGACCAACGTGGTTAACGACCAGTGAGTCCGCTTTCTAAGGAGAAATCAATGCAACTAGACATCGACAAAGAGGTCGCGCTGCTCCAACGCATGACGGTTGGGCAGCTGCGAGAGAGGTTCGAAGAGACGTGGGGCGAGCCGACCAACACGCGCAACAAACAGTGGCTCGTCAAACGCATCGCTTGGAAGATGCAAGCCAATATCGAGGGTGACATTTCCGAGCGTGCTAGAAGTCGGGCGGCCGAACTCGCACGCGGCACCGACATCCGAACGACGGCCCCCAAGGCTACCAAACCGGTGACAAACCCTGTGGCTGACACGGTGACCGGATTCGTCGAGCCGGGAGAAGACAGCCGTCTACCTCCCCCAAGATCAGTCATCGAGCGGGTCTACAAGGGCCAAAAGATTCTAGTTCTGGTCCTGGAAACCGGCTTCGAATACGACGGAGCAATCTACAAGACGCTCAGCGCTGTGGCCAAAAAGATCACAGGGCAGCACTGCAATGGGTATCACTTCTTCAAACTTAGCAAGAAAAGTAGGGAGCAATGAACAAACTCAACAACAATCGCAGGCTGAACTGTGCGATCTACACCCGGAAGTCCACAGACGAGGGGCTAGACAAAGAGTTCAATTCCCTCGATGCTCAACGCGAATGCGCCGAAGCCTACATCAAAAGCCAAACGCAAGAGGGCTGGAACTGCCTGCCCGATCACTATGACGACGGTGGGTTCACCGGTGGCAACATGGATCGTCCGGCTCTAAAGCAACTACTGGCGGACATCGAAGCTGGGAAGGTCAACTGCGTGGTCGTCTACAAAGTCGATCGACTGAGCCGTTCGCTGATGGACTTCGCTCGCATGCTCGAAGTCTTCGAACGTCATCAAGTTGCATTCGTAAGCGTAACTCAGCAATTCAACACGACCAACTCGATGGGCCGGCTGATGCTCAACGTGCTCTTGTCGTTCGCCCAGTTTGAACGCGAGATCATATCAGAGCGTACCCGCGACAAGATCGCTGCCGCTCGGCGAAAGGGAAAATGGTCCGGGGGGATGCCTCTGCTTGGATACGACATCGAGCCGCAAGGTGGCAAGCTTCGAATCAACGAGGTCGAGGCCAATAGAGTCAGGGCGATCTACGATCTATACTTGGATCGCGAATCGATCATGGCGACCATCGCTGAACTCGACAACCGTGGCTGGAACAACAAATCATGGAATACCAAGAAAGGCATGCTTCGAGGCGGTTCGCCGTTCACCAAAGCAACGCTGTTCCGACTCCTTACCAACGTGACCTACATTGGCAAATTAGCCTACAAAGACGAAATCAACGAAGGTGAACACGACCCGATCGTCACGCTCGATGTGTGGCAAAGGGTCCAGTCCTTGCTTCGACGAAACGGTCGGACTGGCGGTGTCGATGCAAGAAACAAATTTGGTGCCTTGCTCAAGGGAATTCTGCGATGCTCCTGTTGCGATTGCTCGATGACTCCGACGCATACGACAAAGAGTGGGGCCAAACGCTACCGATACTACGTGTGCATGAAGGCCCAGAAGCGTGGCAGACGGATCTGCGAGTCGAGGTCGGTGCCAGCTGCGGAAATCGAGAAGTTCGTAGTCGAAAAGATACGCCAAGTCGTAGAAAACGAGAGGCTTGTCGACGAGGTCGTGCAGCAAGCTGAAGTACAGACACAACACGAGCTCGACGCCCTTGTTGCCGAACAGGACGAGATCGTCAAGGAAATCGAGTATTGGAACGAAGCCATCCGAATTGCTGCCCCCAAAATCAAACCAAATTCCCCAGATGCGAACCTGCTGAAACAGTTAGCAGATTGGCATGAGGATCTTCGGATTGCTGAGAATCGGCTCACCATCGTCAACGCAAAACTAACCCTACTAAAGTCGCAGGCGCTGACATCCAACGATGTAGCAACAGCGCTCGATAGCTTTGAGCCGGTTTGGGAATCGCTCACGGTTCGCGAACAATCACGGATCGTCAAGCTAATCGTCAAGCAGGTCGATTACGACGGTGCCAATGGGCGAGTTACCATCACGTTTCACCCGGACGGAATCAAATCGATCGCCAGAAGCAACAAACCAGAACTTGCGGAAGCCGCATCATGAACGATACATTAAGCGTCGATTTTCAGTTCTCAATCAAGCCTCAGGGCCGAGGTGCCCGAAAGAAAATGGTTGAGAAAAAGGGCCCTTCGGTAGAGACGAAACCTCTAGAACGAATCCCTCGGATCGCTCGCTATATGGCACTCGCGATTCACTTCGAGGGTCTTATCAAGAAAGGGGTGGTCACAGATTTCGCTGACCTTGCCCGACTTGGGCACGTGACGCGGGCTCGTGTCACGCAGATCATGAATCTACGGTTGCTTGCGCCAGAGATCCAGGAGGATATTCTTCTCCAAGTTGGCAAGAATGTCATGCGGGATCAAATTGGGCTGAAGGAGCTTCAGGAAATCTCGATGTATCCAAGCTGGAGTAAGCAACGGAGCGCATGGTTCGGTCTCAAACGCACTAACAAGTGATCGTTCAAGCATTACCGCACGCATCGGACAACCACCATCAGCAACAACAAACCATCCACGGATATCGGCAATAGAATTAGCTAATATATGGTCGGGAAAACCGAAGACATTCAGTGGGCCGACAGAAGACCAGAAAATCTTTATTACATCATTGACCAAGTCCGACGGAGTTTTGCCCCATGAGGATTCGAGTGTGGTTGGCGAATTCGGTTGGGAAGATCCCCGCAAAGGCGCAACCAACATGGCCAAACGCATAAACAAGAAGTTATCTGAAAATGCAGAGGCTTGGTGCGTCATTCCTGAGGACAACGAACGATGTCTTTTCGTTTTGAATTCTGAGTTGGGACGGCGTTCCTAAATTGTTCCATTTTCGGACCTTACGCAGGCAATCCGCTGTGCGATTATTTGGCCACTCTAACAAAATGAGGGCCAAACCTGGCTACAAACAAAGAGCGGAGGGGAAGTACGCTAGACTGCATCCCAAACGCTGAAACGGTCCGTCAACGATTGGAAGCAATGCAAAACCTAGGCCGTAAACTTCTTGTACTTATAACCGACCCTGAATCCCACGGTCCTCTTTTTTCGTGTTGGCCCAGAAACCCCAAGTCTTCGTTTGGCTGTCCAAATAGGTCGAATTGGGAAATATGGGAATTTCCCAAAACCCTCTCTAGGGAATTTAGCAAATTTCCGCGAACTAACCCACTGGCTTTTGCTGGGTTTCTCGTGAATGCACCCGTGAATTATCTCTTTTCCCAAGGCTGTTTTGGGAATTTTCGCCAGTCATAGGCGACGGGTCTTACTCACATCAACACAAAGCACCGCAAACAAGCGGTCGATCCCCACAGGCCTGAAATCTCAGACCTGTTCCTGTGGGGAATCGAGAGGAATCAACAAATGGCAGAGGAAACAACACAGTCAAACCTGGGTGACGACAAATTCGTTCGGCGAGTAATTCTTCGTCAGGTCAGAAAGGTGATCGCGACCTCCAATCTTACAAACGATGATCGAGACGATCTAGTCCAAGAAGCCTACACCCAGGTCACTAAGAGTTTGGAAAGTTTTGATCCTGCGGTCGGTCACATTCGTCCGTTTATCGTCACGGTCGTTCAGCGTCACTTAGGCAATGTTGTTCGTGATCGCAACGTCGCAAAACGTGCGACTCGAGGACGTGTGAGCCTAAGTAAGACCGTCAGATCCGAGGAAGATTCCCATGTGGAAATGTCCCAGGTTCTACACGACAAGGACCAAGATCGACGACTAGGTCGCGAGCGTCGACTTAGTGAAGAGGATCTTAACGACCTTCGTCTTGATCTAGCCGCTTTCATGAAGACCTTACCCGAGAGGTTCCAAGATCTTCTCCGTCGAAGGCAGACCCAAACGATCTCCGAGATTTCACGCGACTTGGGTGTTCCTCGAACCACGGTCAACGAGTGGATGAGAAAAATCCAATCGCTTTTTGAGGAAGCAGGATTTGACAGATATCTCGATGAGTAACCGTCAGTCAACCAATGAGTCGGGTATTTCAACAGATACCGAGAGCATTTTTCTTAGCGATAAACAACCCATGAAATTCTTGCTGAAAGATCCGCTGAAGATGTCAACGCGACTGGTCCCCCATGAGCCTGGAGAACGAAGGTGCCTCAAGTGCGACAAGATGTTTCAATCCAAGAGCGCTGCCAATCGGATCTGTAAACCATGCTCGCAAACCAATGCATCCATGAAGCTGAGTGAATCTTTGATCGCTCGCGAACGAGGCGCGAAACGCCTCAACGGCAACCTTCTCGATAGGAACGACTCTTATCGAATGAACTTTTAATCGGTGACGAAACTGATTCACCCCCCTCTCTTTTTGACTACGGCAATCTTATGTCCCAAGCAACTCTTCCTTCAGAGACCAGCGACAAAAACGTGCTGACCTACTCAGCGCTCAATACGTTTCGCAATTGTCCTCGTAAGTACAAACATCGTTACATCGATAACCTGCGTCCACGGATGAAGGTCGAATCGCTGTCGTTTGGCAGCGTGATTCACGGCGCAATCGAGCTTTGGTATCGAACCGTCAACGATACAAATCGCTTGTGGAAGGCCCTTGATTTCATCGACAGAAGCTTCCCGGAGCGAGCCACGGACGAGAACCAAATGGCCAACTGGCATTTGGCACGAGCCATGTTCGCAGGGTACGCCTCGCGCTACCCAACCGAGGACTTTACGATCATCGAGGTTGAGAAAACCTTCACCGGACAGATTCGGAATCCAGACACTGGCCGCTGTAGCCAAACCTTTGTGATGGCTGGCAAAGCCGATGCGATCGTCCAGTTACATGATGGGATGTATTTGCTCGAGCACAAGACCGCTGCGTCGATCGATGGCAATTACCTGGACAAATTGTGGACTGATACGCAGATCGCACTGTACTCGTTTTACCTCCGCGAGCTCGGCTATCCCATCGTCGGCATCATTTACAACGTGCTCCTAAAGAGCCGTCTCAAGCAAAGCCCAGGTGAAACGGAGCAAGAGTACGAAGCTCGCCACGCGGAACTAGCCGCCAAGAACAAGAGCGGCAAGTCGACGGCCAAACGCCAGATGCCTGAAACCAACGAGGAGTTTCAGGGGCGACTGGCGGCATGGTACTCAAAACCAGAATCGTTCCATCGGGAGTTCATTTATCTCTCTGAAGAGCGGCTGGCCATGCTCCAAGATGAGGTCTGGGAGATCACCCAGCAGTACCTCGATGCACGACGACGTGGCAAATGGCTGCTGAACACATCGAGCTGCTTCTCGTACCAGCGTCCCTGCGAGTACCTCTCGTACTGCCAATCTGGCTTCAATCCCAACGTTGCGGAGAACCTCTATGAGATCACTCCACCGCATGAAGAGCTCACCTCGATCGATTCTGACTCACCCGTTTTTTGAAAGGACTGATTTGCGATGACCATCGTTTTACCGACCGAAGCTTCCAAGCCTGTGACCGAGCTTGGAAAACAATCCATCTTACTCTACGCAAATCCCAAACTTGGAAAAAGCACTTTTGCGAGTAAGGCACCAGGGGCACTCTTTTTCGAGTGCGAGCCTGGTCTGAACCATTTGGAGGTCTTCAAAGTACCGACCTACTCTTGGGAGGCGTTCCTCGAGGCTTGCAAGCTAGTTGCCAAGGGCGACCACAATTTCAAAACGATTGTGATCGATACGGTCGACAACGCATTCAAGATGTGCTCCGACTACGTCTGTGCCAAGCATGGTATCGAGTACGAAGGGGACATGGGCCACGGTAAGGGATGGGCTCTGGTCAAGAACGAATGGCATCGTGTGCTTACTCGATTAGCCAGCTTACCGTATGGCTTGATCCTTATTTCGCATGCGATCGACAAAACGATCGAAACGCGAACTGGGGAGTACACGAAGACCACTCCAAGCCTCCCGGATCGCGCACGCAATGTCGTATTGGGACTCGTGGACATCATTTTGTTCGGTGACTCGGTCGCCAAAAAGGATGCTGCGGGCAACGTTACGGTCGAACGGGTGTTGCGCACCAAGCCCCATCCAACCTACGAGGCCGGTGATCGCACTGGCCGTCTGCCTGAATTGCTACCTCTTGATTACGAGCAGTTCGTCAAAGCCTTCAATTCTCCCGCTCGCAGCTCGGAAACCGGCACCAGCAGCGCAGCGAAGAGTCCCGCGCCGGCAAGCACTCCTTCAGCAAAGGCTAAATAGCTATGAATGGTCATGATTCATTCGAACCAAACTCGCAGGTAGACCTCACATCATTCGATGATGAGTTCGAGTCTGCGGAGGCACCTAGTTACGAGGAGGTGCCTGACGGCAAGTACCAGGTGAAGATCCAGACGGCGAAGCTTGAGTCCAGCCAAAAAGGGGATCCGATGATCAAATTCGATCTGGAGATTATCTCTGGCTCACAGGCAGGTCGGCATATCTTCAAGAACTCGGTCATTACCCAGGCATCTCTTCCGTATGTCAAAGCTGATCTAAAGACGCTCGGCTTGGAGCTTGCCAAGTTCAGTGAACTCTCGGGGCGACTCGAGGAGTTACTCGACGTGACGCTTGAGATTACCAAACGGACTCGAGGCGACTACACGAACGTGTATCTCAACCGTCGGCTTAATATCGCTCGCGCTTCGAGTAACTCGTTAGCAGATAAGAACCTTCCGTTTTAGATGGTTGTTTGTTTGACCGGCACTATTTGATTTTAGCGCCGGTCTGCGGCCGAGACAGGATGGCGTGACAGGGAAACAGTCCTTCGCGATGTGGTTCTTTTGCCGGGTACCTATCGCGTTTCCTAGTCCAGACTCCCCGAGCCTGTCTCGGCTTTTTCTTTCTCTTTACTCCGAGATTTTCAAAAAGGAAAACATGGATTTCCGAATAGTGATCGACTCAAGGGAAAAAGAGCCTTACACGTTTGCATGTGAAGTTCTAAAAGCCAAGCTTGATGCTGGCGATTACTCTGTGCACGGCTTTGAGCATCAAGTCGCAGTCGAGCGCAAAAGCCTCGCTGACTTCGTTGGTACTGTGATTCACAATTACGATCGCTTTTCTCGGGAGCTTGAAAAGCTCTCAGCCATGAACGCAGCATGCGTCGTGGTTGAAGCGGATCTGAATGCTGTGCTCTGCAATAAGCACACCGATTCACTCAGAGCGGTTTCTCCACATTCGCTTCTTGGGGCGGCAACCTACATCGGCATCAAATACAAGGTGCCGGTGTTCTGGTGCGGATCCAGACCTGCCGCAGTTAGGTTTACTGACACGTTCTTGCGATCATACATTCGCGAGATCTCTAGCGGAGGGGGGCTTGGAAATGATTAAGCAAATCTCTGGTTCGGTCGATCGAGTGTACTTCACTAGCGCCAAATTCTGCGCCGGTGCACTGGTCGGCCAAGATGGCGTCCGTGTTCGCTTCCGTGGACCATTTTGCGTCAGTGAAGGTGACTCGGTCACACTCACAGGGCAGTGGAAAAGCGACCCAAAGTATGGTGACCAGTTCGACGCCAAAAGCGTGACTTACGATTTGCCCGAAACCCCTGAAGGGTTAGTGCAATACCTAGCAAAACATCCTGCGTTCGTTGGGATCGGGGAATCCACAGCCCGCAAGATTGTCCAGTACGTCAGCAGCGCCGAGCACCTTGATCGCGTGATTCGTCAGGATGTTCAAGAACTCAATCGTGCACTGCGGATCCCTAAGCAGACATTGCATTCATTGCGGGAAGCATGGATCGCCAACAGCGCACAAAATGAGGTCCGTTCCTACTTAGCAAGCTTTGGGCTCTCCCATCTTCAAATGGAAGCCTTGATCGAGGAGTTTGGCTCCTCGGTCGTTGGTGTGCTTCGAGCCAATCCGTATTTGATCATTCAGTACGTCAAAGGCTACGGATTTAAGCGAGTCGACAAGATAGCAAGATCCATGGGGGTTCCAAAAGAACATCCAGGAAGGCTCGAAGCCGCTTTGTGCTACTTGGTATTCGATGAGGTCAACTCCGGTCACACATGGATATCTCGCGACGAGCTGGTACACAAGGCAACTGAGTTGCTGCTCCTGGATTCGCTTGACTGCCAGTCAACCATCGAGGTTGCTCTCGATCGAACCATCGAGCAAGGGAAGCTAATCCTCAACGAGGATGCTGTCGCTCTGGCCTATTACGCGGAATCCGAGTGGTTCATCCACCAGTGTTTTCAGAATTACGGCAACGTGACTCGTCCGCTGGGGATCAGACCATCGCACGGCGAAGGTCTCAAACGCGCACAGCTAGCTGCCTACGAGGCTGCATTGCATCATTCGATCATTGTGATTTCCGGGGGGGCTGGTACCGGTAAGACCCACACACTGGCTCGCATCGCTAAAACCTTCGAGTCAGCCGAACTAAAGGTCGCACTTTGCTCACCCACCGGGAAGGCCTCCAAGCGTATCGAGGAGTCGCTGCGATCCCAAGGGCTATCGCTTGAAGCAAAGACAATCCACCGGTTGCTTGAGTACAACGGCCATGAGTTTCAAAGAAAGAGCCTCTCGATACCAAGCAACCCAGGGGCTGGCGATACAGCAAACGACGCTTTCGATGTAGTCATCGTAGATGAAGTCTCGATGGTTGATGTCCCCTTGATGGCTGAATTGCTTCGACGCATCGACTTAGACTCCACCAGACTTATTCTAGTCGGTGATCATAATCAATTGCCCCCTGTGGGCGCTGGTAATGTCCTTCGAGACTGCATCAAACATGAGCTTGTTCCGACGTTCATTTTGGATGAGGTCATGCGCCAAGCTGGTGTTCTCAAAACCAACAGCATGGCGATTCTATCACAGCGTGTGATGCCAACGGCCCTGGGCGATCCGGGCTGGAGCGTAATCGATTCCCTCAGTGACCCGGTGCAGATCCAGGTTTACCTGCGCGATTTGGTGCTCAATCGAATTCCGGATCGGCTTGGTCTAGACCCTGTCATTGATGTTCAAATCATCACGCCGACGCATATTGGACCTCTCGGTACCAAGGCCATCAATGGAATGATGCAGTACCTGCTCCACGGTGAAGTCAATCGCAAGTTTGCAGTCGGAGACAAAGTCATCCAGACGGCCAATGATTACTGCATGGGGGTTATGAATGGCACACTCGGAATTATCTCTGAAATCGACACTGAAGCAGGGACGAGGTACGTCGTCGATTTCGATGGGCACGGTCGCAAGCTAGTCCAGGATGACCAGATTCTTAACGTCCAGCTTGCCTACGCACTGACTGCGCATAAGGCCCAGGGGAGCGAGTTTCCATGCGTGGTCGTACTTTGCCACAAATCGCATTTCTTCGCCGATCGGAATTGGCTCTACACCGCGGTGACTCGCGCGTCGAAGTACTGCATCTTGGTCGGTGATCGTTGGGGACTGTCAAACGCTGTGAAAAAGAACAGTGTTAGTCAGCGCCGAACTTTCCTTGATCGCTGGGCCAAAGAGACTGCTCAAGCCACGGAGGTGTCACTTTGAGTGAGGCTATTGAACGAAATTGTCCAGCGAGCATCCGTGATTGCCATCAGTGGGTCGCTTGGAAGTATGTCGAGCGAGACGGCAAGCCGACCAAAGCACCGATTAATCCACACACTGGGTTGCTTGCCTCTTCGACTGACTCATCGACCTGGGGGACATTCTCACAGGCGATGCAAGCCTGCGAGCGTAACAAGTCTCTTGCCGGTGTTGGCTTTGTCTTTTCAGCCGATGATCCGTACTGCGGTGTGGACCTGGATGATTCCATCGACGAAGCCACCAGAGAGCTTAAGCCGTGGGCACAGCAGATCGTCGATCGACTCGACAGTTACACCGAGATCAGTCCTTCAGGCTTGGGCTTAAAAGTATTCATCAGAGCCAGTAAGCCCGGATCCCGCTGCCGCAAGGCGTATCACGACGGTGAAGTCGAGATCTATGATCGCGATCGGTTTTTCACTGTCACAGGGAATCGAATCGTCAGTGTTCCCGACGAGGTGAATATTCGGCAAGAATCCCTCGATGCTGTTTATGCACAGGTGTTTGGCAACGATGAACCAGGCGGTAACGGGACTCCATCGACTAGTCGAGGCCCCCAGCCAAGCGATAGTGGTTCGGTTTCTCTCAGTGACGATCAGATCATCAATCTGGCGTCCCGGCGTCGCTCCTCGGGCGCAAAGTTTCAATCGCTGTGGAATGGCGATTGGAACTCGCATTTCAATTCGGCCAGTGAGGCGGACTCATCGGTGGTCTTTACCCTCGCTTACTACACCAAAGATGCTGCTCAGATCGATCGGATCTTCCGACGTTCACAGTTGATGCGTGAGAAATGGGATCAAAAACACGGCAACGAAACCTATGGACAGCGGACGATCGCCAATGCGTTAAAGAAGGTCACCAAGCAGTACGATCCGACGAAAAAACGCTCTGTTGCCCCCAAGCCACCAAGCCAGATCCCCCCAAAAATCGGTTTCCCAAACACGGACATCGATTGGGATTTCAGAAGCGATCAGACTGAAAACGCTATGGCCGTGGAGTTCATCGACGGCAATCAAACCATATTGCGATATGTGCCATCTTGGAAGAAATGGCTCGCCTGGGACTCAAAGCGTTGGAAGATCGATATCGATCAAAGTCGAACGACTCGATTGGCACGCAGATTGGTTCGCAATTACTGGGACAGGATGCGAGTCATCCAAAACGAGGACCAGCAAGAGAAATGGGCGGATTTCTGCCGACGAGCCAATCGCAAGACCACGATCGAGAACGTCGTATCGCTAGCACGGTGCGATGGTAGGACGACGATCGATCACGAGCTATTGAATCAAAACTCCTATTTCCTGAATCTGCAAAACGGCACACTTGATTTATCCACATCGGAGTTTCGCGATCATCGTCAGACGGATTCCATTACGCAAATCGCCAACGTCGCATACGATCCCAATGCGTCATGTCCAAAGTGGCGAGCATTCATCGATCTGATTTTCGGAAGCGACGATGAAGCCAAGCGATACATCCAAGCCCTGCTGGGTTATTCGTGCTCGGGGGATGTCGGCGAGCATATTCTTCCAATCTGCTATGGCTCGGGTGCCAACGGCAAGTCAACGCTCTGGAATGCAATCGTCGAATTGCTTGGTGACTATGCCATGCTGGCACCTAGCAAGTTGCTGCTTGGCACGACCAACGAGCATGACACGATCATCGCATCGCTCTACCAGCGGCGTTTGGTTGCCATCAGCGAGCCCGATGAAGGCTCAAAGCTCCGGGAAGCTCGGGTCAAGGAATTAACAGGCGACGAGCAGATCACAGCAAGACGGATGCGAGAGGATTATTGGAGCTTTCGACGCACGCACAAGTTTTGGCTAAGCACGAACCATCTGCCACAAATCAATGGCACTGATGAGGGCATCTGGCGTCGCATCAAGCTTATCCCCTTTAGAGTAGACCTCCGGACGGTAACAAAACCTATCCCTGACTATCACAAATTGCTCATTAGCGAAGAAGGTCCTGGAATCCTTAATTGGCTACTAGAAGGGTTTAAAGACTGGCGCAAGAACGGCTTTATTGAGCCTCAATCGGTCATTAGCGAGACAAGATCGTATCGGGGAAGTTCGGATGAGCTAGGTCGCTTCATTGCCGACTGCTGTGAGGTTTCACCGGAACTTGTGGTCGCCTCTTCGGAGCTTTTTGATGCTTATCGAACCTGGGGAGGCGAGCTGAGCCAGGTCCGATTTTCGAAGCAAATGCAGACCCGTTTTGCGCACTCAAAACGCAACTTTGGACGGTTCCGAAACAAGCAGGTTTTCGAGGGCATTTCTTTCTCAAAAAGTGATCAAAATGACTGATTCGAAGCAACACAAAAGACTGTCGAAAACCCTGGAAATTTGCACGTTGCGCCAGGTTGCGCTAGGTCACTTCATTATCTTCCATGCGCGTACGCGCATGGGAATCAATAAAAGTACCCAGCGCAACCTGGCGCACGAGGCGATTTTATCGCTCGTCGTCGGACTGAATTTCATGGGTGGTGATGGCCTCAAAAATATGATCCCAAATCGACGCTCAACGAGGGCGTATCGACCACTGAAAAACGACGCCAAGCGTTACATAGGCTTTTTCGAGTCGGCAGCTGATTTGAATGTCTCAGATCACGGATCTGTTTCAGTGATTCTCTTTCGAACCCATTCATCACACGCTACCGCACGCTTGCTTACAGGCTTCGCGCACAACCGCCTAAGTTTGCGCCTGACGCGTTCAGAGCACCACATTCGTGCAATGTGCGCATTTAGCGAAAGGTCGCGTAACAGGGCCATCGGTGGCGATTTAAAAGACTGCCAAACTGGCAGACCCAATAGGTACTTCCGGCAAAAACCCCTCTCCGGAGGGGCGTGGGAAGGGTCGGCAACTTAGACAGAGTTTTATTTCCTAGTCCGAATTTGAAATCAGGAGGACCTTTAGCAACGAAAAGCAAAGCGAAAACGATTTTTCGGAATCGACGTGATCCAGATTGCCAGGGGGTTGGAACGGTCCCTTTGGAGCCTGGGTTGGACCACTACGGAAGCCAGATGCCAATTGTGGTGTCTTGGAATTTCACATCAAACGCATGCCTAGGAAATAAAAATGAAAATTGACATTAGACCGATAGCGGAAATCAAACCATACCCGAACAACCCCCGCATCAACGATGATGCGGTCGATGCTGTCGCAAGTAGCATCAAGGAGTTCGGGTTCCGACAACCGATCGTTGTGGATACCGATGGGGTGATCATTTGCGGACATACCCGATTCAAAGCCGCGCAGAAGCTTGGCCTTGAGAAGGTACCGATCCATGTGGCCACGGATCTTACCCCCGAGCAGATCAAGGCCTACCGGATCGCCGACAACAAGAGTTCGGAATTGGCCGATTGGAATTTCGATCTCTTGCCGATCGAACTTGGTGAACTTCAAACAGCAGGATTTGATCTATCGCTCCTGGGTTTTGATTCCGATGAGCTTCTAAAGCTCATGAGCGGGGACGTAAACGAAGGACTCACGGATCCCGATGATGTGCCGGCACCACCGGATGCTGCGGTAACCCAACCTGGAGATCTTTGGATCTTGGGTGATCATAGGTTGCTCTGCGGGGACTCATCGAAACCCGAGGACCTGGATCGACTCTTGGGTGGTAAAACCATCCAATTGGTCAACACGGATCCGCCCTACAACGTGAAGGTGGAACCGCGATCGAACAACGCGATCGCAGCGGGGTTGTCATCGTTCTCGAACGATAACGCTTCACAAAAGCTCAAAGGGGGCCAAGGGAACGCAGCCTCCTTTGGTGTCGACCACGAGACCGGTAAGCCAAAGCATCCTGCGACGCACAAAAAACTCCGAGCCAAGGATCGTCCCTTGGCAAACGACTTTGTGAGCGATCAAGAGTTCGATCGATTGCTCGATGCATGGTTTGGAAACATCGCTCGGGTGCTCGACCCAGGTCGTGGTTTCTACATCTGGGGTGGGTATGCCAACTGCGGCAACTACCCACCGTTCCTCAAGAAGCATGGTTTGTATTTCAGCCAAGCAATCATCTGGGACAAGATGCACCCGGTGCTTACCCGCAAGGACTTCATGGGAGCCCATGAATGGTGCCAACCACCAGATACGATGGTGCAAACCGCAGGGGGAACAAGTACGCTTGGCCAAATGCGTGACGACGATCGCGTGGTTAGTTATTATTCGCACAGCTCAGCAATCGTGGGCTTGCGAGATGGCTACCGAGTCAAAGTCGGCAGGCGGCCTTACGGAGGAAAGCTCTATGGGGTAGCAACCCCGTCGAAGCAATCCTGGGGGACCGATGGTCACATCTGGACGGTACGCATGACCCAAGATTACGCATCGCGATGGTGCGTGTATCTTATGCGTCGTGGCACTTGGTGGCGCGTTGGTATGACCAAGATGCGAACCACCTGGGGCTTTGGTGTAAAGGGACGATTGCTTCATGAGCTTGGAGATGAGGCTTGGATTCTCTCGCTGCATGATTCGGCAGCGGAGGCTCGGATGCAAGAACAGCTGGTGTCGATTCAGTTTGGGATTCCGCAGACATGCTGGGTCACGAACCGAAGCTCGTCGCACAGGCAAAGTGATCACATCAGGGACTTTTACGGTCAACTCGATGCAGATGCCCAAGAAGCGGCTGCTTGCAACGCACTTGCACACTTCAATCGAAACCGAAAGTATCCGTTTGTCGAATCAAACGATACCAGGGCAAAGTTTGGAGCGCGGCAGTCGATCCAAGTACGTTCGTGCAATCTGCTCCCTGGCAGCATGGAGGTTCCAACTCCAAAGCGAGGTCAAAATGTGGAGTGGACTCCAATTCGTGCCGTTGATGTCCAGGACTACTCTGGTGAGGTTGTCTCGTTGGGGGTCGATACGCACGAGCACTACATTGCCGACGGGCTTGTCACCCATAATTGCTTTTATGGATGGCTTGAAGGGGCTGCGCACGTGTACCTAGGGCCCAACAACGCCACGGATCTATGGCAGATCAAGAAAGTCAACCCGCAGTCGATGGTCCATCTGACCGAGAAGCCTGTCGAACTGGCGGTCCGCGCGATGCAGTACTCGTCGCGACCAGGAGAGAACGTGCTGGATCTGTTTGGTGGTAGCGGATCGACCTTGATCGCTGCCCAGCAGACCGGTCGGCATGCATACCTCATGGAGCTTGACCCGCTTTACAGCGACGTCATCGTCGATCGGTACCAACGGTTCACTGGCAAGCCGGCTGTCCTCGAGAGAACCGGAACCTCGCCGATTCCGATGCGTGCGGCAGACGCTAAGTAGCGTTACAGCTTCTGGCACTGCCACGTTTGGTTTTGGAAAACATACAGGTAGTTCGCATCGCAGTTGCATGCGAACTCCAGCAGAGATCGGGTGTCGCAGACATGCTTTGGGGGCCGAGCGCGAGCCAAGTACTCCGGACCACCGGCTTCGGAGGTCAAGCTGCGAAGGTCACCACCTGCCAAGAGTGCCGAAACTTTTTCGATGGAGTTGAAACGTTGATTAAGAATCACGCCTGCGAATTCTGGATAACCATCGTAGTGCAGGTACGTTGCCTGGAATGTCCCATCCTCGTTAGCACAAGCAATCGTTGCTCGTGTGGACATGGTTGTACCTCTCTCGGATTAGGTTACGTCGGAACTAAGGATCTCGATGAGGTCGTCGGGCAACGTGAGCATCAATCGCCGACCGTTGTCCCAATCGACCTCAACCTGCGTCCAGCGATGGTGCGGGTGGATCGCGCGAACGGTGCCGAGCGATCCGGAAGGAACCGGATCAGGATCCTCGGGCATGTGGATCAGTCGGATTCGATCTCCGACTTTGGGTGCATCGATCATGATTGCGATTCCTTTCGTTTAGAGAACCTTACCGAGCAGGCTTTTCTTCATCGCGTAGATCGCTTCGCAGGCCAGGAGGTGTTCGGTAAGAAGCGGGCCGGCGGTCTGTGGTTGCTGTGCGTCGGCGATCTCAAGGAGCTCGGCCAAGGCGTGGATCCCTTCGATCGCTTTGTAGTAGGACTCGCGGATCTCTTGGGCTTGGTGTGGGTCCATCGTGCGGAAGGCGTCGCGAAGGATTTTTTCGTTGGCTTGTTTTTCTGCGGTGGTCATCGGAAGGTTCCTTGTGGTGGGGTGTTGCGTTTATTGTTTCTTGATCAGGTACTGGAGCATCTTTTGTTGTTCGTAGAGCTTGTTGAGTTCCGCCTTGGCTTCTTTGGCTTCGCGGAGGTCGCCATCGGCGAAGTCCGTCCAACTCAAGCAGCAGGGTTGGTCGTTGAGCATTGCGGTTGCATCCTCTACTGCTCGTTGGGCTCGCCAGAGCATTTGTTCGGCGGCCTTTGCGATTCGTTTCTTGGCGTCCGGAATCATCCACTCGAGGCGATTGAGTTGTTCCTGGATCGCTGCGACCGTTGGGTGTGTGACGGTGTCGTTCATCGTCGTTTCTCCGTGTTTGCGTTGGGGTTTTCGTTTGGCGTTACAACACATTTCCCATGCGTTGGGCAGAACATCAAGCCGATGTGGAAAGTAATGTTTTGGATTCTCGGAGAATGTTTTCGAGCCCCACAAACGCCACAGTTTGGCACCGGTTGCGTCGCTTTGGATCTTGGGGTAACTAGGCCATCCAACGAGAAAACGCCCACACGTCGCAAACGTGGGGCGCAGTCGCCAAATCGACCCGGGTTAGCGCCGGAGCCAATTCCGAATCGTCTTGAGCTCGTACCTGCCCAAACCGGAGACCGCATAGTCCTGGCCGTTAAGCCCTCGGGCGATCAATCGATCCCCTCGGCGTTCGACATACTCAACCGTGGTATCAAGCGACGGGTCGTCTTCGGATTGGATTTGGTACGAATGGTCGTCATCGGGGAAAACCCGCTGGCCGTCGGTAAGATCGGTCACCAGATGGATCTGTCCGATGTGCATGCTAGTGCTCCGTGGTCTTGGTGGATTGGTCGCGGTTGGGGAACGGTGGATCTAGCTCTTCGGCGATCGAGAGCAGGATCTCGGCAAGTTGGTTGGCGTAGATGCAAGCCACCTTGCCCGACTCAAAAGCCTCATCGAGTCGCAGCGCAACCTTTCGCATCGCATCTGCGACTCGGTAATTCGGATCGTCGCTCATTGGGCCACCTCGGCAGTCGCGCTAGCGGCTACAAACCGGCCCCGATCGGTCTTTACGAATCGCGAAGCCTCCCCCTTGGCCAACTCTCGGAGGATCGCGCTGTAGAGAGTTGCGTGCGGGGTTTTCCCACCGGGGCTTGTCCAATACCCCTTGCTGGTCATCGCTTCGATCATCTGCTGAACGTTGAGGGGTTCGGTCGCTTCGCACAGAACCTTGTGGGCGGCAGCCAAAGCACTCAGGCGTTTGGGTTCTTGGCCCTCGGTCTTCTTGGCGACCCGCTTGGGTTTGATTGGAACGACATCCGGGTTCGCATCGGCGGGTTGTTCTACCGGCGATTCGCTTTGCGTTTGCGCGGTCGATTTGCTCTTGCCGACCTCGCCCTGCAATCGCTGGGCACTTTTGACGAGGATCTTCTTGCCGGTCGCCAGGTTGGTGGCGTTCCAACCACCGCTGGGTTTCTCGCTATCTATCTGAATCTCGACCTTCTTGCCGGTGACGTTCGCATAGTACTTGCCACCGATCCTGACCTCTGCCTTCTTCATTCGTCTCTCTCCCGTATTGGAACCGTGGTTAGCTGCCATCGTCAGGCCACTCGCACTACCGAGCGACGATCCCGATCGTGTCGGGATTTCGGCTTAGGATCCCCAGACCAGGTCGGCCAACCCGCATCCGAGGAAGTCGACCACCACCTGAATCTCGGTGGTCGTGGCAGGTACATCCAACCCGCGGTCGAAGTTGAAAAGGGTCTTCTTGGTTTGGATGTCTTGAATCCAGAGCTTCGAAATCTTGGTGCGTCCGAGTTCGTAGTCTTCGCTCTCTGCGTGTTCGGCGAAGACCAGAGCTTCGAACCGAACCGCGTTGTTGATCTTGCCTCGTACCCAAGCTCCCCCGCTGGAAGTTCGCTTTTCGATCTTGGTGATCACCAGGTCGAGGTCCGTTACGTCAATCTTTTCGTTGGCCATTTTTGTTTCTCCGTCTTGGAAAGGGTGGTGCTTCGTTTGGCGTATTCATATAAGAGCCATGTTCTCAAAAGACATGCAACTCGATTATGCGATAATCTGCCAGTAATCTGGAGACTTCCAGAAACATGTGGAAATCCTTGCAAGTTAATTGTTTCGGGCCACATCCCAGGCGCGCTTGGTTCCGTATCCAAGCTGCTGGCCTTCGACGATGAAAAGGACCGCATCTTCGGCCGCATCGTCGTTGTCCTCACCGTCCTCATCGTCTTCGTCGTAGTCATTGATCTCGGCTCCGGATACCAAGCCATAGACAGAGTTCTCGAAGGGCCAGTTCTGCTGCGTCATCAACCGGACCTCAGCTTCGCCACCGATCTCGTCGCGGTAGTCTTCGAGGCGTGCAATCAATTCATCGATCGTCATGGTCTGTTCTCCATGGGGTTTGAAATATGTCGGAAACAAAAAGTCATCACACATCAGTACATCAAGCCGGGAAACATCAAGCCGCAAGCCAACCAAATCGGAGACAAGCCCCTCGCGTGGATTGGATCCCCTATAGGTATGACCTACACGGTCAGGATGCCCCGTGACGAACCCAGCAAGAAAACCTTGGGGTTTTTCCCAAGGTTCTTGCCCGCTAGGCCCTTAGGCCGCTTGGTCGTATTTCTTGGCCATCTCCAGGAGCTTGTTCTTGATCGTCTTCCATTCGCGGTTGGTCTCGCCGGTGATCTCGCCGAAGATCTTGTTTCGAAGGTCACCCTTGTACCAACCCTTGGTCCATCCGAGCCGGTAGAAAAGGCGGTTGAGTTCTGTCTCGCCCAGGCCGGCCCCGGGTCGATCCCAGCAACTCTTGGTTCCGTCTTTCTTGGCGTAGTCCCAATCGGCGCATCGTTTGGTGTTCATCGCCAGCTCTGCCAACCCCAGGACCATCATCAGGTATCCGACCACCTTGGTCTTGTTGAGCGTTCCGGCGAAGGCCCGGAATTCGATTCGGTTCTTGCCCGCGGCCAGGTGGGTGAGGTTCAGCAGGTGGTAGCGATCCGCTTCGCATCGGTTCTTCGCGGCGTCTTTGTCCCCGTATTGTTTGATCCGTTTGGTGTAGACCGTTTGTTCTCGCCGGCGTGTTCCGGTGCTCGCGAAAATCGCTTTTTCGTGGTTGCCAACCAGGGAAATCAATCTGGCCAAGGCGGCTGCATCCCCATTCCATTCGATCGTTATGTGCAAACCGCAGGTGGCGTTTACGCGTGCTCCGTGCTCGTTGATCTTGTCGATCGCGTCTTCGATCTGCTTGAGGCCTTCGTATCCCTTGAGCTTGGGGCTTACGAATTCGCATCCCTTGCGGTTAGGTGTTTCTGGTTTGATGCTCGCGTCGCGTTCTGCTCGCCATCCGGTGGGCAACCAAGGTACTTGGTGTCCGTGGTGGTAGGGTCCGATCGGTGTGGTGTCGCTATTTGGAAGGGTGGTCTCGAATTCGATTCCGAAGGCGATCTCGTTAGCGTTCATCTGCGTCTGTCCGTTTGGGTTGGGTTGGTCTCTCGTTTGCATTCGCCATCGCGTTTGCGTGTGACACATTCAGCCCTGCGGCTGGGGATCAATCCAGCCGATAAAGCATGTTTTCCTCAGTCTTTTTGCATGTTTTTCGGTGCCCCAACAAACGCCACGGTTTGCAACAACACGCATGCGAAATCGCCTTGGCCAAGGGCTCGCATGCGCCAAGAAAACACGCCGGTGGGCCCCGTGTGGGCCACGGTGCCAATCCTCAAAGAAGGGAGCCTGGCATGAGTGACGGAAAAAACCCGATCGATCCGAATCGACTAACCCCCGAGCAGGCTGCCAAACTCCTCTCGGCAGCGGCCAAGATCCGGATCCCCGAGGAGAACATTGTGCTGGACATCGAAAGCGGTGCTCCAACAAACCAAGATGGATCAATCAACTTGGTCCACTACATCGCATGGATGGTAAAGGAGATGGGCCGTGGTGAGTGATCCAAGAAAACTTCGACCTAGCGAACTTTGCAGAATGCTAAACTCCACACCCCTAGGTGAGGTCATTAGCGAGAGGCAACTGTATCGACACCGAACTCGCGCTGGCATGCGCATCGGCGATGCAAGGTACGTCGATCTTCTTCGCTACGGAGCATGGCTAGTCGAGACTCGGCATGCGCCAGAGCCCGAGACCTCCGGGGATCCATACGAGAAGCTCAAGGAACGTGCTCGGGCGCGCAATGTGGCTATCGCAACGGCAGGTCGTGACATCGGAGAGCTTCCGGAGATTGCAGACCCCGCGCGAAAAGCCAAGGCTGCTGTCAATTTTCGATACTTCTGCGAGAGCTATTTTCCGTTGACGTTCCATCTGGCTTGGTCGGATGATCACCTGAAGGTCATCAACCGGATCGAGCAAGCGGTTCTGCGAGGGGGGCTTTTCTCGATGGCAATGCCTCGGGGGAGTGGCAAGACTACGATTTGTGAATGTGCTTGCATTTGGGCGGTTCTTAACGGCCATCGTGAGTTCGTATGCCTCATTGGTAGCGACGAGGGCCATGCCTGCGATATGCTCGAATCGATCAAGATGGAACTCGATGGAAACGAGCTGCTCCTTGCGGATTACCCCGAGGTAGTGTTTCCAATCCAATCCCTCGATGGAATCGCCAATCGCTGCAATGGCCAGCTCTACAAAGGGGAGCGAACCCACATCGGATGGACCGCCAAAGAAATAGTGCTCCCTACGATGCCCGGAAGCATCGCAAGCGGAGCGATCATCAAAGTCGCTGGTATCACCGGTCGAATCCGCGGTATGAAGTACAAACGGTCCGATGGCAGGACCGTTCGGCCAACCCTTGTGGTCATCGACGATCCACAAACGGACGAATCAGCCAGATCCCTTTCCCAGTGTGCCACGCGCGAGAGTATCCTTGCTGGGGCTATCTTGGGGCTCTCGGGCCCAGGTAAAAAAATCTCTGGGATCATGCCCTGCACGGTCATTCGCCCGGGGGATATGGCCGACAACATCCTATCGCGAGACAAGCACCCCGAATGGAATGGGGAACGGACACGGATGGTCTATGAGTTCCCAACCGACGAAAAACTTTGGACGAAGTACGCCGAGCTTCGAGCAGAGAGCCTTCGTAGTCGTGGCGACCTATCGTTAGCCACAGAATTCTACGGTTCGAATCGTGCCGCGATGGATCTTGGATCCAAGGTCGCCTGGCCCGAGCGTTACAACCATGATGAACTCTCGGCGATCCAACATGCAATGAACCTCAAGCTTCAAGACGAAGCAGCCTTCTTTGCCGAGTACCAAAACGAACCTCTTCCAGAACAAGAAGCAAATGACAACGAACTGACAGCAGATCAGATTGCTGCGAAGTTTAACCGGATCGACAGACGGGTGGTTCCGATTTCCACCAACCATCTAACGATGTTCGTCGACGTTCAGGCAACGCTGCTGTTCTATACCGTGGTCGCCTGGGAGAGCGATTTCACTGGATACCTCATCGACTATGGGAGCTACCCGGATCAAAAACGGCCCTATTTCACACTTCGGGATGCAAGGAGCACCCTAGCGACGGCAACCAAAGCCGAGGGGCTCGAAGGGAGTATCTACGCGGGTCTTGAGCGACTAACTGGAGATCTGATTGGTCGGGAATGGCGACGTGACGATGGTGCCATGATGCGAATCGAGCGATGCCTAATCGATGCCAACTGGGGTGCTTCGACCGATGTGGTATACCAGTTTTGCAGGCAAAGTGCACACGCTGGCATCGTAATCCCAAGCCACGGGAGGTTCGTTGGGGCATCGAGTCAGCCGTTTTCCGAGTACAAACGTCGCCCGGGGGATCGAGTTGGCCACAACTGGAGAATCCCCAATATCCATGGGAAACGAGCCGTTCGGCACGTGGTGTATGACACCAACTACTGGAAAACCTTCATGCATGCTCGCATCGCTGTTTCGATGGGGAGCCGAGGTTGCTTGTCCTTTTTTGGAACAAGCCCCGAGACCCACCGCCTCTTGGCCGAGCACCTCTGTGCCGAGTACCGCGTGCGCACCGAAGGCCGTGGTCGAACAGTGGATGAGTGGAAGCAGCGCCCGGAGCGAGGTGACAACCACTGGTTCGATTGCATTGTGGGTTGCTGCGTTGGAGCTTCGATGCAGGGTGTAGCACTCTCGGGAAGCAAATCGGTTGGTATCCCCAAGTCTGGACGCGTCAGTTTCGCTGAAATGCAAAGGAAACGAAACCGATGAGCGAGCCCAAAGATGATAATCAAGAACGAGGCATCTCTTGCCCCCGATGTGGATGTCGGCACTTCTACACCACTAACACCGAACCGCTTCGTGATGGTCGTATCCGCAGACGTAAAGAATGTCGGCATTGCGGCCGACGGATCGTGACGTATGAAATCACGATGACGAAAGACCAAGATTGCTACAGGTAGCAATACTCGAACAAATCAGACTTTTTTTACGTCAGATGAGCAACTGACCGGGTAGTTCTACAGATAGGCAGACGCATTGTCTATCGAACTGGAGCTGACCCCATGGCTGATGAGCTAAAAGACACCATTCTTGAAAACGCGCAAGGACCTGCAAAGGCCTCGGGCGATGCGGGCAGTATCGAGCAGCACAAGCTGACCGACCAGATTGAAGCCGATCGCTATTTAGCCTCCAAGCAAGCTGCGAAATCGAAGCGTCGTGGCTTGGTCTTCAACAAGATCGTTCCACCGGGGGCCGAGTAACCGTGTTGTCCTGGATTTCCAATTGGTGGTCGCCAAAAAGCACTCCCTCGCAATCGCGAAACATTGCAAGGGTCGTGCGCGCTCGTTATGACGCTGCGGTGACCACCGATGATAATCGTCGCCATTGGGCCAATGCCGATGGGCTCTCGCCCAACGCATCCAATAGCGCCGAGGTTCGGCGGATCCTTAGGAACCGTGCTCGGTATGAAACGGCCAACAACTCGTATGCTCGTGGGATTGTGCTAACCCTCGCGCATGACGTAGTGGGTACCGGCCCCCGGTTACAAATGCTTACTGCCGACTCCGAAGCGAACCGTCGCATCGAGCATGCCTTCATGATGTGGGCAAAGGCCGTAAACCTTGCAGAGAAACTCCGCACGATGCGGATGGCACGTGCCACGGATGGCGAGGCATTTGCTGTCTTGGTGAACAATCCTCGACTAAGCACGCAAGTTCAACTCGACTTGCGTCTCATCGAGGCCGACCAGGTCACGACGTCCGATCTCGATAGGCTCTCGACAACCGCTGTTGACGGGATCGTATTTGATATTGCTGGTAATCCTATCGAGTACCACGTACTTCGAAGTCATCCAGGGGATGGATACTACTGGGGAAGAAGCGACTACGAGCAGATCCCAGCATCGTCTGTGCTCCATTGGTTTCGAGCCGATAGGCCAGGACAAACGCGTGGCATCCCTGACATCATGCCAGCCCTACCGCTATTTGCTCAATTGCGAAGATTCACTTTAGCGGTTCTTGCTGCAGCAGAGACTGCAGCTGACTTTGCAGGGATCCTCTATACCGATGCACCTGCGAATGGAGAGGCTGATGCAGCAGAACCATTCGAACCAATCGAGCTTGAGAAGCGTGCATTGGTCACCATGCCAGGTGGATGGAAGATGGCTCAAATGCAGGCTGAACAACCATCTACAACGTATGCGGAGTTTAAACGTGAGTTGCTCAACGAGATCGCTCGATGCTTAAGTATGCCTTATAATTTTGCTGCCTGCAATTCCAGTTCTTATAACTATGCGAGTGGGCGTCTTGATGGACAAATTTATTTCAAAGCGATCCGTGTTGAGCAATCGCATTTAGAGCGAGTTATTCTCGATCGTATCCTCTCAGCTTGGCTTGATGAAGCCTCGCTCATACCTGATTTGCTTCCAACAGGTTTAGGTCCCATTGCACAATGGCCACATCAATGGTTCTGGGATGGTCATGAACATGTTGATCCTGCCAAAGAAGCCAACGCACAAGCCACTCGGCTAGCAAGCCACACCACCACCTTGGCAGACGAGTATGCCAAGCGGGGGCAAGACTGGGAAGTTCAGCTTCGCCAGCGTGCAAGGGAGATTGCACTTATATCTGAGCTTGGTTTAGCTGCCGAGCAAGTTTCTCAAACTCCAATTCAGGATCCACAAGATGTCCAAGACGATGAAGTCCCCATCGACGATTAAGGCCGAAGAGAATCGCAACCAACTGAGGTTAAATGCAACAGCGGTGATCGATGTCGATGCATCGGCTGACGGTGCATCAAGCGGTGTGCTCCCCCGTTTTCGGATGGTCGCATATACAGGTGGCCAGATGCGAGTCGCTGGATGGCGGCACCCTGTGATCATCGACCTGGCTGGTCTATCGATCCCATCGCAAGCGCGGCCGATCCGATTCGGACACGATCCTCTCTCGGGTGTTGGTCATACCGACTCGATCCGAGTCGAGGCCGGCCAGCTTGTAGCCACCGGTGTGGTCTCTCGGGATACACCTGCTGCTCGTGAGGTAGTCGTCAGTTCAAAGAACGGATTCCCATGGCAAGCAAGCGTGGGGACCGGTGTGGATGAGTTCGAGTTCGTCAAGGAAGGTCAAAAGGTCACCGTCAACGGCAACCAATACAACGGTCCGGTGAATGTGATTCGAAGATCCTCGCTTGGTGAAATCAGTTTCGTAGACCTTGGTGCCGACGGAGCCACTAGCGCGAGTGTCGCAGCTCAGGCATCTGCAACCTTTGGAGAATCCGAGATGGATCAAAGTCAAACTGCAAACCAAGACGACCAAGCCGTAACTCCAGCGACTCCGGTTGCTCCGGATCCAGTACCGGTCTTGGTTCCCCCGAATCCAGTTCCAGTCGAGCCAGTCACGAATCCTCCTGAGGGGATTAGCGAAGTGGAAGCCATGAGGGCGGCCCATGCTACTGAACTCGAGCGTATTGCTGGCATTCGCAGCATTTACAACGGGGCTCTTCCGCTAGTCGAAGCCCAAGCGATCCGCGAAGGATGGAACCTTGAGAAAGCTGAACTCATGAAGATCCGAATGATGCGCCCCGAAGTTCCTGCGATCCATGTCCCGCAAAACACAATTAGCGCCAGCGTCCTAGAGGCCGCCTGTTATATCAGCGCTAATCTTATGGACGTCGAGCAGCATATTCCCGAGCAAAGCCTTGAGATTGCTTCCAAGAAGTTCCGAGGGGGGATCGGTCTTCAGGAACTTCTGCTCGAAACCGCTTGGGCCAATGGTTATACGGGACGGACTTTTCGAGACAACCGCGAGGTGATGCGAGCAGCGTTCGGCCAGCGTGTGGAAGCGAGCTCGGTAAGCAATATCGACATCGGTGGAATTCTCTCGAACGTGGCAAACAAGTTCCTTCTTGAGGGTTTCTACACCGTGGAACGCACATGGCGTAACATCTGCTCGGTGCGTAATGTAACGGACTTCAAAACCGTGACGAGCTATCGGCTGATCGGTAAAGATCAGTACGAGCTGGTGGCCCCTGGGGGGGAAATCAAGCACGGGAATCTTGGGAACGAGAGCTTTACGAACAAGGCAGACACCTACGGGTTGATGCTCGGTGTGGATCGTCGAGATTTCATCAACGATGATCTGGGAGCAATCACCACCGTACCTAGGAAGCTGGGCCGGGGATCAGGGATGAAGATCAACGATGTGTTCTGGACTACGTTCATGAACAATTCGGCGTTCTTCACCGCAGGCAACAAAAACTTTTTGACCGGGACCGATACCGTTTTGTCGATCGATGGGCTCACCAAAGCAGAGGTTGCCTACTACGACTTGGTGGACTCCGATGGAAAACCGATCGGAACGATGCCGGCGATTTTACTGGTGCCGACGTCATTGTCCGCGATCGGCTCGCAGCTCTACAAATCTTTGGAGATGCGAGACAACACGGCCAACGCCAGAACTCCAATTAGCAACCCTCACGCTGGTAAGTTCCGTGTGGAGATCAGCCGTTACCTCGGCAACACGATTTATACAGGGAATTCGACCAAGGCTTGGTACTTGCTGTCGGATCCCAACGATCTTCCGCTGATCGAAGTTGCTTTCTTGAACGGCCAAGAAGCCCCAACGATCGAAACCGCTACGGCTGATTTCAACGTCCTGGGCGTCCAGATGCGCGGTTATCACGACTTCGGTGCGAGTCTTCAAGACCCACGCGCAGCGATCAAGTGCAAGGGTGAGGCATAAGCCTAGCTAGGCACCTCGTTCATTCTTTCATTGAATTCATAAGTTGAGGTTAAACCAATCATGCCACAGGCAACATTTATTCAGGAAGGTCACTACATCGATCACACCCCCGTGGGCGCTCTTGCCTCCGGGGATGTGGTCGTCCAGGGCGATCTTGTGGGGGTTACAGTCCGTCCGCTGGCAGCCGGTGAAACCGGTTCCCTTGCCGTCGATGGAGTCTTTGACTTCAACAAGAACACCGGTGTGGCCTACACGGCTGGGACCATCCTGTATTGGGATGACACCGCCAATGTCGTAACCACCACCTCCGCAGGGAACAAGTCGATCGGCAAAGTGGTTCGCGCTGCGGCGTCCGCAGACACCACGGTCCGAATGCGACTTAGTCAGTAACCCCGCATCAGATTCGTATTTCCAATTTTGAAACCTATTCATTCGCAGGAATCACTATGAAAACCAAGTGTTTGTCGCTGGTAGCTCTGGTGGCTGTTTGCATCGCCACCGTTGCATTCTCCCAAGAAACGATCTGCATCGATGGCAAGTGCCAGGCTGGGCAAGTCCAGAGCACGATCTACATTGATCCACTTCGTGAGGAACTCACCCTTGTAGACCAGGAACCGAGGGCAACAGCCGTCGGCATCGCTGGCGATCGTTTCGATCAGGTCGTCCGGGCCACGGTTCGCGTTACGGTCAGTGGTGTATGCGGAAGTGGTACGGTTGTCGGTCGCACCCCCGAAGGGAATGCGATTGTGCTTACCAACGCACACGTGGCAGGTACCGCGCGTGGCCGAACCGTCAACGTAGAACGCTGGAATACCAACGGCAGTAGCGAGAAAGGAACCGGGACGATCATCGCCTCCGGTTATGGTCGAGGCACCAGCGTCGACTTCGCCTTGCTCAAGTGCAGTCCTGCATTCGCCAAAGACGTCGATCCGATCCCTCTAGCCGATCGCTACCCTAGCAACCAATCGTCGGTGACGACCTTCGGATGCCCGCGATGCGAATGGCCAAGCCTTCAGGTTCTTCGGCTCAATCGCAAGGAAGGTCAAATCCTCTCTTGGAAACCGGAAGCCATCGGAGGACGCAGCGGCTCGAGTCTGATCGACTACACGGATGAAGGTCCGCGTGTCGTCGGGCTACTTACCTGGGCTGGTGGTGGCGAGGGGCTTGGCCAATCGACTCCGTTTCTACTCAGCGCGATGCGAGGCAAGCTTCCAACAACGCTCGAGGGTCTACCATCCGGCACCCGGGAAGTTAGTTGTCAAACCGAAGAAGCCAGCGGCTCCGAACAGATCGTCCAGGTTCCTTCAACTACGCTCGGCGAACCATTGCAATGGCCAATGGGTTTGCTCGCCCAAGCACAGGTGCAAGATGATGTGATCGACTCGATCGTCGATCGACCAAAGATACGACCAACCCCTCGGGATCCAGAAGAATGGGATCCGACGCCGGGTCGTTTTCGACTTATACCGTCCTGGACAGCAGGAGGTTTGGTTGCTACCTCAGCCGCATCAAGCATTGCGATCATCTTGGGGTTGCAATATGGAATCCCTCTGGTGCTTGGTGCTATTCGAAATGCACGCAAGAATCGTGGGAAAACGCTTCTTGATGACGAGCAGTTTAATCAGCTCATGGATCAGTATTCTCAACTGATCAAGCTCGTTGAACAAAACGGCAAGACTCCTCCGGACATCAAATCCTAAGCGGAGCAGCGCCATGGCCGACATGCTTCGTGCAGGCCAAGAATGGCTCGCCAACCAGCTCAAGACTCATGCGTCTAGCACGGTGGTCTATCTGAGGGGTGCCAACCAAACCAGCGTCACGGCAATCATCGGCCGGACGCTGATGAAAATCGAGGATGGTTACGGGGGCGTTCACATGCAATGGACCGACCGTGATTTTCTCGTTTCACCTGCGGAATTGGTACTCGCCAGTTCTCAGGTTCTGCCGGAACGTGGTGACACGATCCGCGAAACCGACAACGGCAAAGTCTACATCTACGAGGTTAACGCCCCAGGGAGCGAACCACCTTGGCGATGGTCGGACCCACACCGCAGACTTCTTCGTATTCATACAAAACAGATCGGGATCGAGTAATGCCGGCAAGTATCGTCGCAATCGCCGATGCAGTGACCGCAGAGCTGAACGGCAATTCGTTCAGTCAGCCGTTCACCGCGCAGCGGCTTTACCTACCGGTCTTTGATCTGCAAGGGATGTCGCAGCTCAAAGTAACCGTGGTCCCCAAGGGAATCATTAGTGCATCGCTAGATCGCTCGCGAGACAGCCTCGATTACCAGATCGATGTGGCAGTCCAAAAGAAAACACCCAATGAAATCGAAGCCATCGATTTGCTGATGGTCGTGGTCGAAGAGATCGCCGATTACTTCCGATCCAATACGCTATCGAGCTTCCCTGGGGCTCGTTGCACCAGCGTGGAAAACTTGCCGGTCTATGCTCCCGACCATTTGCACGAACTACGTCAATTCACCAGCGTCCTGACTCTTACGTTTCGCCTTTGGAGATAACCGATGACCACCGGAGACGTTGGCCCATTCCGCATGCAGTTCACCAATTCGCGTGGAGTCACCCGAGAGATTCCTGGCTTGGATGACGTGGACGACATGTTCAAAGTCAAATCGATCCAGAAGAAGTTCCGCGATTCCTGGACTCGAACTCTGACGGACCTTTGGGATCTGACCACCAGCGGTGGATCCACGGCGAGCGTCTCCGGTGGCGTCCTAACCATCGGATCTGGAACAACCGCAGGAGGGTACGTCGAGCTGCTCTCGAAAGACACGTTCACGATTCCATTTCGAGCGATGATTGCGGTTCAATCCGGAACTCCTCGCCAAGCCAATACGCATCACATCATCGAAGCGGTCTCGGTGGACCCAACTACCGGAATACCGGATGGCAAGCACAGCATGAACATCGACTTTGGCGGTGCGGCGAATATGACTGCTAGCAATATGGTTTATAGCGTGCAAAACGGCGGACTGACCCCACTTCCCTCCGCGCCATCATCGATTGTCACCACCGTCAGTTACACAATTCTCGAACTCGAACCATTCTCCGACGAATGCTACTTCCACTCCCGAGCGATGGATTCGACCGGTGGACGCTCGAACTCGTACGTTCGGCATCAACAGATTCCAGATCCGACCGCCACCTACAAAATCCGCATCCGCTCGATGAATCATCAAGGTTTCAAGGCGATTTCGGGCGCGGGCGCTGGACCTGGCAATGTCATCCGTCTTACGTCGACCGCACATGGATACACCGGAACACCAACTCTGTGGGTAGATCATCTCGCAGGTGTTACAAACAATGGAGCTACCGTTCGTGGCAATTACTCCGCCACGGTGATCGACCCCAATACGATTGATCTAAACGGCACCGTGTTTGGAGGTTCATACGTTGTAGGTTCCGGTCACGTTGCCCTCGCTGCCGCACCAGCTGCGAACATCAATTTCCAATCCCAATTCATCAACTGCCAGGATTACGCGGAACTCACCGCTGAAATCACTGCGGGTCGTGGCCAAACCGTCGTCGGTCAAGGTGTGGGGGTGATCCTTACCGGTGCGACCGCAACCACGACCAACATCGGAACCGTCACAGCGAACGTTATCGGACAGGCGGCCCACGATGCTGTTATCTCGGGTAATCCTGTGCGCGTCGCAGGGCGAGCGCAGACAGCAGCGTACGCGAGCGTCGCGACCGGTGATGTGGCTGACTTGGTTTCTACGTTGCAAGGTGTACTGGTAACGCGTCCGTGGCAAATTCCCGAACTTGAATGGTCGTATGTAGCTGCTGCGGGTGGTGCGATCAATACGACGGATGTCCCCTTGGTTGCCGCAGCGGGTGCGAGTCTGCGTCGCTACATCTGCTCGATGCAACTCTCGAACAACTCGGCAGTCGCCACCGAAGTCGTCCTCAAAGACGGAGCAACGATCATTTGGCGAGGTCACTTGCCTGCCAACGCTCCGATGTCGGAGATCATCTTCGAGAACCCACTCAAGACCACGGCCAATGCGGCCCTGAACTTTGCGTGCATCACCACCGGTGCTGCGGTCTACGTCAACGCACAAGGATTCACCGCACCGTAAGGGCAACCATGATCGGCGTTAAAGTCACCACGAAGAAATCGATCGACAAAGTGAAACGCAGGGCGCAGCAAGGCAACTTCAAAAGCCTTGGACATGCGGCTGCGACCATTCGTTTGGTGGCTCGTCGCTCCATCCGTAGACGCCAGACGGCTGCAATGCCAGGTAGTCCACCCAACACACGTCGTGGCCAGCTCAAGCGATCGATCATGTATGCAATCGACAAACAGCGTGGCGTGGCCCTCATCGGACCTGACTTCGATGTGATTGCCACCGCTGGCAAAGCCCATGAGTTTGGTGGCAAGTTTCGACGTGAGCATTACCCCAAACGACCGTTCATGGGACCAGCCCTAGAAAAAGTCAAAGACCGATTGCCACCTATGTGGGCTGGCAGCATTCGATAAGGAGAAGATGCGATGGGTGTAAAACTAGGACTCGATGCAAGGCTCTATATGAACTCAGGGACGTACGCGAGCCCCACTTGGTCGGGACTCAATACCGTTCGTGACCTAACACTGAACCTGGAAACGGGTGAAGCCGACGTGTCGACTCGATCCAATCAAGGATGGCGAGCAACGGTAAGCACCCTCAAGGATGCGTCGTTGGAATTCGAGTTGGTCATTGACCCAGAAGATTCCGGATTCACTTCGGTTGTCAACGCGTTTCTCCAAAACGAGCCGATTGAATTTGTCGTTCTCGACGGACCGGTCTCGGGGCCAGAGAGTATCGGTTCCCAAGGACTACGGGCCACGTGTCGCATCGCAAGTTTCTCTCGGAACGAGGCACTCGAAGAAGCGATCACCGCCTCGGTTACTGCCAAGCCAACGTACTCGGAAAATCCACCGAGCTGGATGTCGATCGGCTAATCCCCTGGGCGCTACTTTCTCTTAGAGTTTGAGGTTTTAGAACATGCACAGTTTTGTGGACAACTCCCGACGGACTTGGGAAGTTGCGATTAACGTTGCAGCGGTTAAACGGATCCGTGGCTTGCTGGGGATCGATCTCTTCGCACTGGTCGACGACGGATTCAAGTCGCTCTCGAAACTCGTATCCGATCCGGTCACGCTTGCCGATGTGCTGTACTGCTTGTGCAAAGACCAAGCAGACAGGCAATCGATCACCGACGAGGATTTCGGCAGAGCACTCTCGGGGGATGTGATCACCCAGGCTGCCGATGCATTCGTTGAGGAACTCATCGATTTTTTCCCAGATGCCCGCGCCAGGGCGAGCCTTCGCAAGGCGATCGAAGCGGGCAGAGCGGTTCGGGACAAGGTGATAAGTCACGCGGAGAAGATCCTCGACTCGATCAACCCCGAAACCGAAGCGCAGAAGTGGATCAACTCGTCTGGCACTTGGCCGGAGTCCTCGGCATCGACCCAGGACCATTCAGCCTCCGAGAGCTAATCGCCATGGGGGAAGCTCGAAGCCAGGTGCTCTGGAGTCACACCTCCAGCGTCCTGGCGATGCTTGCCAACATCCATCGCGATGCGAAACGTTCGAAAGTCTACCACCCTGCGGATTTCAATCCGCATGCCAAGAAACGAATCCAGCCTCGCACGGTGGTTGGGATCGAAGCCTTAAAGCATATCTTCATCGATCGCCAAAGTGAGTTGCAATAGTCATGGCTTCCAGTTCCAGCATCAAAGCAGGTGCAGCCTACATCGAGCTCTACACCAAAGACTCGCGTCTGGTGAAGGGACTCAATGATGCTGCCAAGCGACTGGACGCATTCGGCAAAAGCCTCCAAGGAATCGGGACCAAGATGGCGATGCTCGGCGCGGGGATCGTCACCCCATTGGCCGGTGCAGCCAAGGTGTTTGCCGACATGGGGAGCGATATGGTCGACATGAGCCAACGCACCGGCGTGTCGGTCGAAGCCCTCTCGGAACTAGGATTCGCTGCCGAACAGTCCGGTGCCGACCTGGGGACGCTTGAAGGATCCCTCAAGAAGATGCAGAAAATGCTCTTTGAAGCGGCATCCGGTTCGCAAGCGGCCCAGGAAACCCTCGCATCGCTTGGGCTCAGTGTGGCGCAGCTTTCCAAACTCTCGCCTGACGAACAGTTTAAAGCGATCGCAGATCGGATGTCTCAAATCACCGATCCGACACTGAAAACCGCCGCCGCGATGGCGATCTTTGGCAAGTCAGGCACACAGCTTCTACCAATGTTATCGAGCGGTGCGCAAGGAATCGAGGAGCTGCAGCAACAAGCCCGCGATCTGGGGCTGACCATGGCAACCGACGATGCCCAAGCCGCAGAAGCCTTTGGGGACCGTATCGATGTGTTGTGGAAAGTTCTCAAAAAGGCCGTCTTTACGATCGGATCAGCCTTGGAGCCGGTTCTCTCAGCCATGATCGATTCGACCGTTCGAATCGTCGTGGCGACCAGCGATTGGATCAAAAACAACCAAGACTTGATCGTCACCGTCTTCAAAGTCGGCATGGCGATCGCAGCTGGGGGAGCAGCGATTGTTGCGTTGGGGGCTGCAGCAACCGGACTTGGGACAGTATTTAGCGCAGCCGCTGCAGTCATCGTCGGCATTGGCCAAGGGATCGCAATACTAGGAACCGCGATCGCAGCACTGCTGTCTCCGATTGGTCTTACCATCGCCGGCCTTGCTGCTCTGGTCGGCTACCTCGTCTACACCAGCGGTGCGGGTACCCAGGCGATGCAGTGGCTGGGTGAGCGATTCAATGAACTCAAAGACACCGCACTGGCAGCCTGGAAAGGGATCGGCGATGCACTGGCCGCCGGTGACATCGCGCTAGCAGGCAAGATCCTTTGGCTCACGTTGAAGATGGAATGGCAACGCGGGGTCGCATTCTTGCAATCCAAATGGCTGGACTTCAAAGGATTCTTCATCGGTATCTTCCAAAGTGCGGTTTACAGCGTCGCCGGATTGATGACCGACGCGTGGGCAGGTCTGCAAACCGGTTGGCTTGAAACCACCCACTTCATCGCCGATAGCTGGACGGTTCTGATCAGCCTGCTGCAAAAGGGATGGAACCGATTCAGTGGATTCTTTCAAAAAGTATGGGCCCGTATCCAAGGTCTCTTTGGGGATACCAACGCCGAAGCTGAGATTGCCAAGATCAATGATGAGATCGCTCGCCAAGACGACCTGATCAACAACTCTCAAAACCAAACGATCCTCGATCGCGAGAAGCAACGTCAAAAGGCTCGAAACCAAATCGAGCAAGACCGGCAAGGTGCCCAGTCGGCACTCTCGGACATGCAGGCCCAAGAGCAATCCGCACTGGCCGATGCAAACCAGAAAGCTTTGGCCGACTCTGCTGCCGAGCTCGAGAAGGCCAAAGGGGAGTGGAAAGCCGCCCTGGGTGAAGCAGCACAAAAGCGAGCAGAAACCTCCCCCGGATCACCGAGCAAATTCTCCTTGTCTGAGCTTGGCCTTCCAGACATGGGTAGCATGGATCAAACGCTTGCCGAGACCAAGAAGAAAACGGATGTCGTGGGGACCTTCAACCCCATCGCGGCGATGAACCTCGGATCCGATTCGCTTGGCGAACGCACAGCTCGGGCTAGCGAAGAGGTGGCAACGAACACCAAGAAACTCGTACAGCAAGCCGAACGTGGTGGCTTGGTCTTTGGATAGGAGAACAACGATGGCAGATCCAATCATTATCGAACGCTTCGACTCCAAAGAAGCGACCGAAAGCAAAGACAATCCGACCCATGATCTGGTCTACATGATCATGAACACGGAACAGTACTCGGTCGCCAAGAGCCTCATGGCATCGACGGTTCCTGAAAAGATCGGCGAATTGTTCTTGGATGACTACCACGTTGTCCACTTGGGCAATGGCGTCTGGGAAGGGACCGCTCATTACGTCAAATGGAAAAGTGAGTCGCAGTACTCGTTCGACACCGGAGGTGGTACGCAGCACATCTCCCAAAGCATGGCGAATGTGGGACGGTATGCCGCCACTGGATTCACCGCTCCGGATTTCTTCGGCGCGATTGGGGTTACCGACGATCGTGTCGAAGGCACCGACATCACAGTTCCGGTGTTCAATTTCACCGAGACGCACTACATCGAAAAAGCCCTTGTTACTGGTGCCTACAAGCTCGCTCTGTTCAATCTCACCGGCAAAGTCAACATTTCGGGATTCAAAGGATTCGCCAAGGGGGAAGTCCTATTCCTCGGAGCAAGTGGATCAAAGCGTGGTCTGGATGACTGGGAGATTACGTTTCGATTCGCTGCCAGTCCCAACGTTGCTGGGTTGTCGCTTGGAAGCATTGCAGGGATTGCTAAGGAAGGTTGGCAGTACCTTTGGGTGCGATTTATCGACGACGAAGACGCAACGGCCAAAGCATTGATCAAACGTCCCATCGCAGCCTATGTCGAACAAGTTTACCCCTATGGAAACTTTGCCAATCTTGGAATTGGAGTGTGATCCATGGGAGACCAGTTCCGCAAAGTTCAACCAGGGGATCCGCTGAAGATTCCGGCAGAGGCCTGGAATGCTTTGGTGGATTTATCCCAGCAGCAAAAGAACCAACGACACGATCAACTCTCCGAATCCGAAGGAACACCCCGTCAAACAACACTCGCCAAAGTACGCAACCAAACTGGCGTCGACCTTGATCGATTCTCGATCGTTGCACTTGGTACACCGATCATCACCCCCGCAGAGAACCTCCGAGAATTCAAACGCCAAGTGAGTTTCCAAGGCTTGGTCCCAAGTGCCGGCACGGGAACTCGCTTCGGTGTACTGCTCGAACCGCTGAAGAATAATTTAATTGGCACCGCAGCAATTGCAGGGTGTGTCTTGACGCGAGTCTTGGTGGGATCCGTCGCTTACACCTGTGCGGAAACAGTTGCTGGTCAAAATAGCTACCTGCGCAGCGTACCACATGGGCCGGCCTCGGTGCTCTGGATCGAATCCTCGGGTGCGGTGCGATGGGCAGTGATCCGATTCGATGATGCCAACTACGAAGAGATCGTGTTCATCACGAGCAATATCCCTGACGGCAATGGGTACTACCCAGGCGTGGTTCAGAAGTTCGATGTCGCTATGAAATCTTGGAGCACGGCTTTTAGCTGCAAGGTGGTGGATGCCAACAAATGACCCTGTATTCACGTCGCTACATTGCCACTTCTGTTAGTGGCTCGGTCGAAGGCCTGCCAGTGTACGCGGCAACTTGTACGCAACAACGATTCGGGCAGGGCCCTAAACGCCAGCTCGGACATTTCCTTGGAATGGTTAATGGAGAACCTTTGTATGCAGTATCTAGCTGTGAGTTTCCTCAGATGGGTCGTTACCTCATGCGTTATGTGGGGTTTTCCGACCTGCCAATCTACGCCATTGTGTGCTGCGAAGTTTCCTCGAGTGGATCTTCGGGCAGTAGCGGTTCATCGGGCTCATCCAGCTCCTCTGGATCGTCGGGCTCAAATAGCTCGTCAGGTACTTCGGGTTCAAGTGGCACCTCGGGATCGAGCGGAAGCAGCGGATCCTCTGGAGACGTCGATCCTCCTGGATCCCACGGAAACTCAGGTTCCTCCGGCCAAAGCGGCAGCTCAGGGTCCAGCGGATACTCCGGATCCAGTGGGTCCTCTGGGAGTAGCGGCTCGTCGGGAAGCAGTGGATCCTCCGGCTCAAGCGGCTCGTCGGGAAGTTCCGGGTCGAGTGGCAGCTCTGGCTCGTCGGGTTCGAGTGGGTCCTCTGGTAGCTCGGGCTCTTCTGGCTCATCGGGCACTTCAGGGGCGTCTAGTTCCAGCGGTGGATCATCGGTTGGTTCCAGTGGTGTTGGCTCTTCGGGCTCGAGTGGTTCGTCCAGTTCCTCGGGAAGTTCGAGCGGTTCTAGCTCATCAGGTAGCTCTGGCTCCTCCGGTAGCTCGGGATCCAGTGGCCCAAGTGGATCCAGCGGTTCATCCGGTTCGGGACCATCTGGCGTCGGGTCCAGTGGTGTGGGTTCAAGCGGTGTTAGCGGTGGCTCGGCAAGCGACTCTGGTTCCGGTTCGTCGAGCGGTTGCTGTTGCCCATGTTACTACGAATGGAATGGAATCGGATGGGTACCGGTCCCAGTTCCCGATCCATGCGTTAGTCCGATGGGACCGCTACAGGCCGTTTGCGTCTGTGCGGGGAAAGAGCCAACACGCCCTGGGTCTTACTATGGTGAAGTTGTCTACACAGGATGCGAGTAAGGTTTGCAATGAGTAATTCAACAGACTGCCAACATAACGTGGATGGCTACTGCCAGATCTCCTCCGATCTTGCCCAACTGCCAGTACCGATCGCCCAAGATGCGTGCGCGGCTTGTATTCAGCAAGCTACGCCAAGAGCAAAGAACTCAGTGACTTGCAGCAAAGCGATCCAGTATCGAATGCTCGTCGGCATGCTCCCTACAACGGAATTGCTCGAGTGCATCAAACCTCCCACAAAGGGAGTTGGTACCGAACTGGAACTCTTGATCGAAAAGACTCGCCGGACGCTCAATTGGTTGTGCCTGGGGTGGCTCATTCCAGATAGGTTTACCTGTGGATGCCATTCCACGAAGTCACGCATGAATGAGCTGGGCGTGCGCAAGTGCCTGCGCAACAACGAAACCCTATCCGCTGAAATTCTCACACGCTGGATCGTCCATGTTCCACCGATCCGATTCATTCCATTCGTTCTAACCATCATCGGACTTTACGTCCTCCGCGCTGCCTACAACGCCGAATCCAAGGAGAAGCTCCATGGCTAATTGCAATCAAGCTACCCCCGACCTGTCTCCCGAAGCAATGCTTGAGTTGATTAAGCAGTGCCCACCCGGACCTTGGCCCAACGCCTGGGGCACCTGGGACAATACGATCGAAGCCCATCGGCGATTGGTCGACCAGTATGTCGATAATCTGATGCCCAGCCGAGTGACCTATGCCCAGGAACGCGGCATCGTCATCGCAGGGGGAGGACTGAAATACTTCCCGAGCGTTTGGGTCAATGTGAATCTGCTTCGGCATTTCGGGTGCACGCTCCCGATCCAGCTTTGGTACCTCGGTGACACCGAGATGGATCCGTATATGAAACGATTGCTCGACCCCTTAGGTGTCGAGTGCATCGATGCTCGTCAGGTCGAAAAGGAGCACCCCAGCAGAATCCTGTGTGGTTGGGAACTAAAACTCTACGCGACGCTCCATAGTCCGTTTGCCCAAGTTTTATTCCTGGACGCCGACAATGGGGTCGTGTGCGATCCAACGTACTTGTTCGACTGCGAAGAGTACAAACGCCACGGAGCGATTTTCTGGCCAGACTACGCGTGCTGGACTTTGAAACCTGGAGTCTGGAAAGTATTCGGGATGGTGGACATGGCCGAGCCCGAAGTTGCCGAGCACGAGCGGGCCTTCGAATCTGGCCAGTACCTCATCGACAAACGTCGGTGCGATCGCGAGCTGCGATTGTCCTTGTTCTACGCTGAGCATTCCGATTTCACCTTCCAGCACGTTTATGGTGACAAAGAGTGCTTTCACCTGGGCTGGCGACGACTTGGCTCCGATTACGCGATGCCCGGTGCCGGCCCTGGCTGGAATGTCCACACGATCGTGCAGTTTGACTTCCGAGGTCAGATCGTCTTCCAACATCGATGCCAAGACAAATGGCGATTCGGAGGAAACCGGTTCGTGGACTCATTGGCCAACGAGGAACTCTGCTTCCAGTTGGTCCGTGATCTGGCCAGCAAATGGAGTGGCAACCTTTGGAAGAACGAGGCACCGACAACCATGGAAACCGAAACGATCGAGCAGCTCATCAACACTCGGGTACTTTACCGACGGGTGGGTTACGACCAGCGGGTGATCAAGCTCGGGCCCAACCGCGAAGTCATCGAAGGTGCTGCCGAATGTGAACGCCTCTGGCACGTCAATCATGTCGATGGCCAGCCCGTGCTGACGCTTGCCCGTCTCGATCGACCAACGTGCCATCTGCGTCGCGACTACGAAGGGATCTGGCGTGGATCGTGGCTGGAATACGAACGGATGCCGATTGAGGTAATCCCCGAGGTGGAATGGAAACCCACGGTCGATGCGATCGATCCGACCCAGTCGCGTTTGCTGATCACCGTGGCCACCGGGGATTCGTTTCGAGAACTACTACGGTACACCGGCCCACTGATGGAAGCCTACGCCAAACGGATTGGTGCTGATTTCGTTGCGATCATCAAACCATCACAAGACTGGTGGGGACTCGAGAAGTTCCGAGTGCAGCCGTTTGCTCAGTCCTACGAGCGCACCCTCTACGTCGATGCCGATGTGTTCCTGACCGAGGAGACACCGAATCTATTCGATGTCGTTCCTACCGGTCACGTTTCGATGCACGATGATTGGAGTCAATTGCCAAGCTTTGAGTGGGTCTTCGAGGAACGTCGCAACATCCTGGAATCTCAGGAAATCCCCATGGACTACAGCCAGGTGGTTCTCAACAGTGGAATTGTGATGTGCGATCGCAAGCACGCTTCTATTTGGAAACCGCCGTTGCATCCATTCTTTCCGACCCACTGCTCCGAGCAGTTCTGGATCCAGAACAACGCTCGAGGGCTGCCGTTCTTCCAACTGCCGACCGAATTCAACACCCAGTACTGGATGCCCAAGTTCAGAGAGTTGGTGACGACAGCCAAAGTGATCCACTTGGCCAACTGCACACCAGAGAAACGGCTCGAATTTGCTCGACAGTTCACTTCATCCCTTGCGAATGCTTAATCCACGAAAGGATTCCATAATGACCAACTCCGTTTGCTACAAGATCTATGGGCAAGACTTCCACATCGAGCCAGAGAGCGTGCAGTTCGCCAATGCGGTGTTCCATGACGAGTACCGCATCAACGATCTGCGTTCCCACAACGTGCGCACGATTGTCGATGTCGGCTCGCACGTTGGGAGCTTTACCGTGATGGCCCACCACTATTGGCCCAATGCCAAGATGGTCGCTGTCGAGCCCCATCCGCAGAGTTTTGAGCTGATGACCAAGAACACCAGTCACATTCCCGAATCGCAGTTGCTCCGGATTAACGCAGCAATCTCGTCCAAGCCAGGGAAATGCCTGTTGTCATTCCCCGTCTCGAACAGTCGCGTAGCCGACTATGTTCCGGACGTCTGGGAATCGCTTGAGCCGCGGTACCGAGATTTCGGCATTGAAGTTCCATCTCTGACCGTCGAGCAGTTCTGGACGCAAGTAACGGACTTCGGAATCGAGGAGGTCGACTTGATCAAGCTCGATTGCGAGGGGGCCGAGTACCTGATCGTCTCTGAGCTATCGGCCTTGGGGCTGATGAACCGCATCGGCTGGATCCGTGGCGAGTGGCACAGTCGCAAAGACAATCTGCTGCTGGCCAACCTCCTTAGCCAGACGCATGTCTTCAACATCGATCCAAATTATCCGCACTCGGTGGGGATGTTTGTGGCGCATCGGATATAAGCCGTTCAAAAAATTACGAGTCGAAAGCACACGCAAATTAGCCCTGTTTTTAGTCATTTTTGTTGATATGCATGGCAACATGCTATACAAACGTAGTGACACGAAAGAGGAATCGATCAGAATAAATCGCGGTAATCAAAATTTGAAACATGTGGCAAGATATCGTCAGGGATCTAAAAACTTCTTTATATCCGGATTGCATGCTCTCGTTCTGTATAGGCAAATGGGCCAAGGTCTTGATCTGTGATTCCCGAGATTGTCATAAGCGAAATCAATCTGGCAGCTACCATTCCACCGGAGCACTCAATGAGCTAGCCCTAGACGGTTCGACGATCAGCACACGCTCCTACGACGCAGGGCGTCGACAGACAACCGAAGTCCTCGGCAACGGGATCACCGAGACACGCAGTTACCGAAGCGATAACCTTCTTTCGGGAATTAGCTACAGCAATACCAGCCTCGGGGATTTAAGTTACACCTGGGATGCCAACAAGAACAAGACCTCCGAGACGGTCACCGGCGTGATGAGCGGGTACGGATTTACTTCCGGGGGGACCACCTACGACTTCGAGGATCGTCTGACGGGCTATGCCCGCGCCAGCGGAACGTTCAACCAGTCCTGGAATCTGACCAGCGTTGGAGACTGGACAAGCGTGACGACCAACGGCATCGCACAGAACCGAACCCATGGTCCAACGCACGAGTTGCTCACGGCCGGTGGATCGAGCGTCGTGACGGATGTCAAAGGAAACATGACATCGATTCCAGCCACGCTACGTCCTGCTGGAGCTACGACAGCTCTGCTCCTGAGCTGGGACTTCGATAACAAGCTTGCATCGGCAGACATCGACGCCAACGGGACGGCGGACGTGAGTTTCCAATACGATGCCCTAGGACGTCGCGTCGCTAGAACGGGCA
>Ga0255125_1000056_pt1 | contig 42532 bp, 33 predicted proteins | sample Law_Cont_RepC_8d_FD_188557 | JGI IMG/M metagenome (GOLD analysis project Ga0255125, IMG submission 188557) | Freshwater microbial communities from St. Lawrence River, New York, United States - Law_Cont_RepC_8d | ecosystem: Environmental > Aquatic > Freshwater > River | place: USA: New York...
GGCATCAACGATGCTCCAGCTCTGGCTCGTGCCAGTGCCGGCCTCGCTGTCAGCCATGGCGCATATGGAATCGACCTGGCCGCAGAGGCTGGCGATGTCGTTTTGCTAGGGACACCCCTCGAGCATTTAGGCCTCCTGGTGCGGTTAGCGCGAAAAACAAGCGAAGTCATCACCCAGAATATCCTTTGGTTTGCCTTGGGAGCAAACTTGGTTGGCATCGTGCTCACAGCATGGCTTTGGCCACTTATTGCACCTACGGCTTGGCGTGACCAATCGCCCTTGGCTGCCGCCATTTATCATCAATTGGCGTCGGTCCTGGTTTTGGTCAATTCCATGCGCCTGCTCTGGTTTGAAAAGCCAGCCCCCTCGTTGGTGACCCGTTTCCGCGAAGCCACCAATAAGTTGAACCGTTTGGCCGAGGGGCTTGCCCCGGGCGAATTGCTCCACCATGCCAGCCATCATTTGGGGAAAATAGCCGTCACATCGGTGGCCGTAGCCCTGGCCTTTTGGATTTGGACAGGCATGCACCTGATCAAGGCCCAAGAACAAGGCTGCGTGCTCAGATTTGGCCGGCTCCTTCCAGCGGCGATGGAGCCAGGCTTCCATTGGCGTTGGCCCTGGCCGGTGGAACGGATTGCCAAGGTCAATCCCGGTCGCTCCGCAAGTGTGACCGTGGGTTTCAGGCCTGAGCCTCAAGGTGGGGGCCAGCCTTCCCAAGCCCGCACTGCGCGCACCTGGAATTCCGCCCACGCCAATGAGGGTATCATTCGCCTTCAGGAAGAGTCTTTAGTGATTACAGGCGACGGCTATTTGGTGGAAATGCTGGCCACCGTTCGTTACCGCATCAAAACCGAGGATCCGTTTCGCTCCCGTTTCGAATTGGGCGAGCCTGATCGCCTGGTGCGTGTGGCTGCTGAAACCATTTTGCGTGAACTGGCCGCCCAAGGGGCTTTTGCCGATCTGCTCACCAGCAAGCGGGGCGAACTCGAAACTCGGGCCAGAGATTTGTTGGCCACTCGTTTGGGGGTCGATGCGGGCGGCGTGCCCGGCCTCGAAGTGGAGGGTATTTCCCTGCACGATCTCCACCCACCACCCGAGGTGGTCATCAGTTACCACGATGTCACACGGGCTATGGAAGGGCGCCAGCAGCGTCAAAACCAGGCCCATGCTTCAACCCTGCGCAAACGGGCTGAGCAGGTCTCCAGAGATGAGGATTTGCTCGCTAAGTCATTTGTCGAATCCTTCAATCGACTCGAATCAGCCAGGGCAAACGGTGCAGCTTTTCTGTTCAGGCTGGTAATCCGGGCCGGTTCACCCGGCTTGGTCGATTTTCGCCTGTTTTGGGATTCGGTGGGGGTTGCCCTGGCCGGCCGCGAGAAATTGCTGGTCGATTCCCCAAATGTTCCCATGCGGTCCGCATTGTGGTTCATTCCTCCCGATATCGCCCGACCGATTTTTCAGCCGCAGCGGGGCAGGGGAGATGCCTCCTCTCCCCGTGATGAAGAATCGCCTTCCCGCCAACCTTGATCAAGCATTGGAAAAATGGGTGTAATGCCATGAGTCGTTTAGGGTGGATATTGTTGGTTTTCTTGCTGGGTGGAGCATGGTTCCTTTGGGCCTGCCTTTTCACAGTGGATCGTTCCGAATTCGTCTACCTCACCACACTGGGTGCGCATACCGCCACGCTGGATGGGGCCAATTCGGCGGAAGCCGGCTTGCATGTTCGCTGGCCATGGCCGGTGCAAGATGTGCGCAGGGTTGACCGTCGCCTGCAAGTTCTCGAATTGCCGGGCATCGAACAGCTCACCCGCGATGCCCAGCGCGATGCTATCGACCGCACCCTCACTATCGATGCCTACATGCTCTGGCGCGTTTCAGATAGTCAAGGAGTTGATCGATTGCTCCGTGCAGCCGGCGGGCTCGATGAAGCTCGCTCCCTCCTCGCCCAAAGGTTGGGCGGCGAGCTGGGGGCTGCCTGCGGCAAGCTTCAGATGGATGACCTCATCAACTCCAAAGAACCCGAAAGGGTCCGTCGCGAACGCGACAGATTACGTTCAAGCCTTATGGACTCTTTGGGCAAACCTGCCTTGGAACAATATGGTGTCGAGGTGGTCGATATCCGTCTTCGACGGGTAAGTTATCCTGGCCAAGTACGCCAAGCCATTTTCGATCGCATCATCTCCGAGCGTGAACGTAAGGCTGCCGAATATCAAAGTATGGGTGAGCAGGAGTCTGCAAAAATTCGCGCCGATGCCGACCGCGAAATTGGCCAGATGCGCGGCAAAGCCGAGGCGGAGGCCATTCGAATGAAAGGCCAATCCGAGGCCGAAGCCGATCGCATTCGCAATGATGCCCAACAAAAAGATCCCGAGTTTTATACATTCCTTCGCAAGCTCGAGGAGTATCAGCGCGTTTTGGGTGATGGCAAATCCACACTCTTGCTTTCAACCCACCGTTCCATGTTCGATGCTCTCCTCAATCCCCCAAGTGCAGGGGTAAAACCCCCTGCGCCTGTAGTTCCAATGGGGGCCTCCAAGTGAATCCCCTTCGGGTTATTGGTTTGCTTGCCCTCATATTTCTCGCAGCTTGGGGGGCTACGGGAATAACCCTGATTGCACCATTTGAGCGCGGGGTGGTTCGTCGCTTTGGCCGTGTTCTCAAACCCCTGCCACCCGGCCCCCACTGGTTGTTGCCTTGGGGTATCGACAGGGTCGACAGGGTGGCGGTAGATCGGGTCCGATCCACCACCATTGGTTTGGCCCGCGAGGAAGATGCCATCACCCCCAGAGGGCTACTTGTAACGGGTGATCACAATCTGGTTCAGGTTGAGGTTGCTGTGCAATGGCGTGTTGATCCCGCCCAGGTCGCCGATTTTTCCCAAGTGGCAGACCGTGCCGAGTCCATACTTTCCCAAGTCATTGAGGGAACCTTGGGCGAATGGGCCGGCGAACGCTCTGTCGACCCTTTGCTGTTGGAAGGCAAGGTCCGTTTGGCAACCGAACTGCTTCCAAGGGTTCAGCAAAGGCTCGACCGACTGGGCATGGGTATTCTTCTCACCGATGCCCGGGCCAGTGCCTTGGTTCCGCCCGATGAGGTTAAAGGTGCTTTTGATCTGGTGGCCCGCTCCGAGGCCGGTCGCCAAACTCTCGTCACCCGGGCCAAGCAAGAGGCCGATACCCGCAACCGCGTCGCTCAGTCGGAGGCCTATCGGGTTGGTCAGGAGGCCCAAACCCGAGCCGAGAACCAAAAAAGGCTCGCCCATGAAGATGCCACCCGCTTCCTTGCCAGATTGACCGCTTACCAAACTTCCGGCAGCTCCCCAATGTACTTAAGGCAGGTCTGGGAGGAGGAGCGGGGGCGCCTTTTCTCAAAAATGCGTGAAAATAACGGAATTGGCTTGCTGGATCACCAACTCAGCGAAAAGGGCCTCGATCTCCAGTTGGCCCCATTGGGTTCCAAAAGGTAAAACAAGCCGGTGTCTGGCCTAACAAAGGCAAAGGCACTCAACGGTGAGGAGTTCCATGTATCAGATCCTGTTCCGCATCCCGCTGCCCGGTTCCGACAACGGCATGGCGGTCAACGGCTTCGGGCTGATGCTCCTGTTCGCCTTCTTGGCTGGAAATTGGCTTGTCGTCAGGTTGGCCCGACGCGAGGGTATCGACGCCTCCATGCTGCAAGATTTGGCCCTCTGGACTTTCCTAGGCGGAATAGTGGGCGGTCGAACACTTTACATGTGGGAAAATACCCCCGAATGGACTGATTTCTTTAAAAAATTCCTTCTCCTCAACCAGGGCGGGCTAATTCTCTACGGCGGTTATGCAGGTGGAATCGTGGGCATGCTTTTGGGCTGGTGGTTGCGCCACCGCGATAAACCCTTCAACGCCTTGAGGGTACTCGATGTTTATGCGGCTCCAGCAGCATTAGGTGTGGCTTTTGGCCGGGTCGGCTGTCTCATGAATGGCTGCTGCTACGGCCAGGTCGTGCCTGAAAATGCCCTAACATTGCCCATGCACTACCCACTGCCAGCTGCAGCCCGCTTCGACCTCACTGCAAAAGGGATGCAAACTACTGCCGGTTTTGCCTTGGACCCCTCCAAATACCCACAAGCCGTTGTTCTCGCCACAGAACCGGGTGGCGGAGCAGAGGCCTTGCTCCCAGGCGACCTCATTCTTCAGGCTCAAGGGCGCGATATCCCCACGGTAAAAGAGTTAAGCGTTCTACTTCTCAATGACTGGGCCCAAGACGCTTTTCGCGGGGTAGCCAATCTCGACCTTAAAATCCGTCGCGAAGGTCAAGCGGTCGACATCACCGTCCGCCCGGTTACCCCGGGGTTGCACCCCGCTCAACTCTATGAGGTGGTCAGCATGCTACTGCTTTGCCTGACAATAATCGCCTACCTTCCAATCCGTTCCCGCATGGGGCAGGCTGCTGCGCTTTTCTTTCTGCTCTACGGGTGCCATCGTTTCCTGAACGAGTTGCTCCGCAACGATCCCCGCCCCATTGGTCTCGAAAACAATATCAGCGTTTTCCTCATCTTGGGCGGCACCCTAGTGTGGATTGCCTGTGGGCTGATTGGCCAACGCGTCGTCGCTTCCAAACCCGTTTCCTGAATCGTCAACTCGCCCTTCACTGACCGGCAAGCGGCGAGTTATTAAAAATCCTCCCCCGGGTGCACAATGGTGAGTTTGGCTTTTGAGGCCAAAAAAACCTTTAAGCCGGCGGTTTGAAAACGGATTCGCACCTTGCGTAACGCCCCGTTACCAGAGGCTTCCACTATTTGACCCACACCATATTCCCCGTGGGCCACAAACATCCCCTGACGCAACTCATCAGGCTCTCCCGCCCTGGGAGTAAAGGGAGCGGATGATCCAGCGCTTTTCGCTATCGCAGACCTTGTTGGGGCCATCACGATTGGCGTGTCTTCGTAATCCATCGGGTGGTCGGTTGAATAATCCGATTCATCCCGACGCATTCCGCCACGCTCTATCTTTCGCACATCCGGCGGCGGGGGTAGCTCATCAAAGAAAGAGCTAGGCACCGTGTAAGTGGTTCGTCCCCGGAATTCCCGCAGTCGGGCGTAAGAGAGCTGCAGCTCTTGCATCGCCCGGGTCATGCCCACAAAACAAAGCCGGCGTTCTTCTTCCAGTTCCAATTCGTTGTCCAAGCTGCGCTCGTGCGGCAGCAATCCCTGCTCGAGGGCAACCATGAACACCACCGGGAATTCCAAACCCTTGGCAGCATGCATGGTCATGATGGTCACGCTCTCCTGGCTGGTGTTGAAACCGTCCAGATCGCTAGCTAGTGAGATGTTCTCAAGGAAGCCCGCAACATTGTTTGAAGGGTCCAGTTGGGCGAACTGCCTAGCGGCTGTGATCAACTCCTCAATGTTCGCCAGGTGGTCTTGGTCGGCATCATCCGTCTTTTTAAGGGCGGCTTTGTAGCCCGTTTCATCCAGCAGCTTGATCAGCGCCTCTTGGGGTGGCCCATCTGCAAGCGGCCGCAGCTTCTCAAGCAGCCGCGCAAACTTCACTATTGCCTGCGCTGCCCGGCCGGTCAGGCCAGGAATAAATTCAGCCTGCCCCGCTGCTTCCAAAAGGGATAGGTCCCGGGCTCGCGCATGAGCTTCCACATGTTCAATGCTGGTTTTGCCAATACCCCGGGCCGGCTCATTCACCACTCGCAAAAACGACACATCGTCCTTGGGATTGCTGATCAGCCTCAAGTAAGCCACCGCGTCCTTGTTCTCTTTGCGCTCGAAAAAAGCCAGTCCCTTCACAATCTGGAAAGGAATACGGTATTTGATAAATGCCTGCTCAAGCGCTCGGGTCAGCGCGTTCATGCGCACAAGCACAGCGAAATCACGCAGCGATCTGCGACCAGCCTGAATCTCGTCCCGAATTCGCAAGGCCACCCCTTCAGCCTCGCTTTCTTGGTTCTCATAGGCCACCACTTCCACCGGGCGCCCCTTGGGATTGTGGGTGGTTTGAACCTTGGGCTTTCTTTGCCGGTTGTGCGCGATCAGCGAGTCTGCCGCCTTCAAAATACTTTGGGTAGATCGATGGTTGGCACCCAGTAAGATTGTTTTGCAGCCCGAGTAATCTCTCTCAAAATCAAGAATGTTCCTGATATCCGAACCGCGGAATTTGTAAATGCTCTGGTCCGGGTCACCCACCACAAACAGGTTCGGATGGTCCTGGCAAAGCTGCCGCGCAAGGGCGTATTGCGCCATGTTGGTGTCCTGATACTCATCCACTAGCAAATATTTCCACCGGGCGTCACACCGCGCCCGCAACTCCGCGTTTTGCCGCAATGCCATCGCTGGCAAATAGAGCAAATCGTCAAAATCAAGTGCGTTAGCTTGCTTCAGTCGCTTTTGATAAGCCGGGTAGGCGAGCGCCACCTGCTTCGACCAATAATCCTGCGCTTGGGCCGAATAAGCGCCTGGCGACAGCAACATGTTTTTTGCTTTGGAGATCGCAGCGCTCACCCGGTCTGGATTGAATCGCGTGTCGTCTAACCCGGCGTCTTCCAGCGCCGTTTTTGTCATCCGCAATCGGTCCGATTGGTCATAAATCAAAAATCCACGGTCAATGCCCGCTTGCTCCGCATACTGCCTCAAAAATTTCACACCAAAACTGTGAAAGGTGCTTACCTGCAAACGGGTTCCTGGTAGCAATGCTTCCACCCGGGCCCGCATTTCCCCGGCTGCCTTGTTGGTGAAGGTGATGGCCAGAATCTGGTGCTCGGGAATTCCTTGGGTCAAAAGCCAAACCAAACGCCGGGTGATAACCCGGGTTTTTCCCGAACCCGGCCCAGCCAAAACAAGTGCTGGCCCGTCTTTATGGATAACTGCCTGCCGCTGCGAATCTGTCAGGCCCTCAAGGAGCGATTCTTCGCTGGGTGGTTCCTGGAAAATGGGGGTGCTGGAAAATTCAGGGGGATTTGGAAATTCAGGGGAAAATGTTGCCATGCCAAAGGTGTCTCGTTGAATCCGTCCATCTCAAGCCTGCCAGGCGCAAAATCCGCTTGCGGGCTACCTTGTCCAAACATCGTACGCCCCTTCCATCACTCCACCAAGAGCCCAATGCCAACCCGGCTTGTGGCTGCCTGCATGGTTTGCTTAAAGTTTGACCAAGTGAGTTCTCGAGGCCGATTTGCGGCAATTTCAAACTAAACCCAGGAGTTTTAAATGTCTCAAATTGCGCAGTCTAGCCAGTCTACTCAGCCCGGTATTTCCTATGATGAGGTTCCCTACATTTCTAGGGCCTTCATTCAAACCCATCCCCAACGCCTGGCATTCATTGGCCGTCTATTCGGTATGAATCCCACGCCACCCAGCATCGCAAGAGTTCTCGAATTCGGCTGCGCCTCAGGTGGTAACCTCATTCCCTTGGCCCAGCGTTATCCAGATATGGAAATCCTCGGCCTCGACCTTTCCAAGGTTCAGGTTGAAATTGGCCAAAAAGAAATCAATGAGCTGGGGCTGAAGAATATCGAACTCCGCCAAGCCGATCTTGGCACGTACAACCCCGCAAAAGATGGCAAATTCGACTATGTTATCTGTCACGGAGTTTATAGCTGGGTACCCGAATCGGTTCGCGAAGCCATCCTCCGCATCAGCCGCGAGGCCCTGACAGAAAACGGCATCGCCTACATCAGCTACAACTGCTACCCAGGTTGGAAAATGCGCGAAATCATTCGCGATGCCATGAATTTCCACGCAGGCACCCGTCCCACACCTGCCGAGCGGGTTCAGCAGTCCCGTGCCATTATCAATTTTATTACCGAAATTTCCGAGAAAGACAGCGCATTTGGCAAAATCCTTCAGGCCGAGGCTGACTTACTGAAAGTGGTCTCCGACGACTACCTCCTCCACGAACACCTCGAAGAACACAACCAACCTTGCTACTTCAAGGACTTTGTCGCCAAGGCTGGTGCCCACAAGCTCGCCTATCTAGGCGAGGCCCAACTCGAGGAAATGATTCCCCATCACCTTGGGCCCAAGGTGATGGATGCCCTCAATCGCGTTTCCGGGGGCAATATCCTTGCAATCGAGCAATACCTCGATTTTTTCCGCAATCGCCGCTTCCGCCGCACTCTGCTGGTGCGCGAAGAGTTGGCCGCTGGCCTCAAGCGCGATATTTCCGCCGAGGGACTGATGAAGTTCCATGTCGCAGCCGCTTTCAAAATCGAAGGCGATTCCCCCATCCACACCACCGTGGAACAGAAATTTTCAGACAGTGAAGGCCGTAACTTGGCCAGTACCCAGCCCATGGCCAAAGCCATGATGCACGCGCTAAACGAAGCATGGCCCGAAACCCTGTCGGTGCCACAGTGGAAGGACAAATCCATCGCCAGGCTAAAGGACTACCCCGAGCACCTACAAGGTGTTGACAAGCTGTTTGAGGAGGTTTTGGTACGCGGGTTCGCCAACGGCCTTTTCCATGTGGTCGACGAGCCTGTAACCACCGGGGCGGCAGATATCGACAAGCCTTTGGCCAGTCCGTTTGCCCGCCTTCGCGCCAAAAACAACAGCCGCGAGGTTTCCAACTCATGGCACCAAACCATCAACCTCAATGACCTGCAGATCGCCCTAGTCCAGTTGCTCGATGGGAAAAACAACCGCGAGGCTATCATTCAGGGAGTCATCGACAAATGCGTTGCCGGCGACCTGAAACTTGCCAACAACAATGTGCCAGTCACCGACAAGGCAACCATTGAGCACCTTGTCCGCCAGCTCATCCCGCAGGCGATCAATGACCTTCGACGATTGGGTTTGCTGGTTCAACCCTGATCACTTCACCTTGGTTTGGCATAAGGCCGGAACATAGCCCATGATCGTCCGTTTGGCCCTGATGTTGTTTTTGCAGAATGCGGTCAACGGTGTCCTCGTTCCGATGTTTTCGGTCAGGCTTCATGACATGGGATTCACGCCTTGGCAGGTGGCCGTTTGCAGTTGCGCAAACGGCGTTCTCATGATGGCAGCACCCCTCATGGGCCAAATTGCAGACCGTTGGGTTTCTCCCAATAAATGCCTTGCAGTTTGCGGCCTTTGGTGCGCCGCGGCCATGTGCGCCATGGTTTATGCGCAAACTTTTACAGCCATGGTGGCCATCTCTTTCCTTTACTGGCTCGGCTCCGTTCCCATGTCCCTCATGTGTTCCAGCATTGCATTCAGCTTGCTGGAGCATCCCGAAAAGGATTTTGGCAAAGTCAGAGTCTGGGGAACCATCGGCTGGATGACCCCTCCATGGGTCATGATGGCACTCAGCCTGCTCATGGGCTGGGACAGTCATGCTTCCATGACACCCTACCTATATTTGGGGGCCGGCCTTTCATTGGTTCTTGGGGCCTATGCCCTAACCCTGCCATCAATCAGCCCTCGCAGCCAAGGGATTGCATCGGTGGCTCCCCTACAGGCACTTCGACTCATCAGGGGCAAAACCTTTGCCTCGTTCACTTTGGCCATTTTGGGTTGGAGCCTGGTGTTTCCCTTCACCATCCAAGGGACGCCCGTCATGCTCAATGAATTGCTTTTTCAGGCAGGTGGAAAGTGGGCGACCGGGTGGCTGCCGGCAATCCTCACTCTGGGTCAGATAAATGAGATCGGTACTATGCTTTTATTTCCCTTGGCCCTTGCAGCCTTGGGCAAGCGGGGAAGCATGTTACTAGGGCTGGGGGCCTGGTTGGTCACCTTGCTCATGCTGTCAGCCGGCAAGCCACTTGGTTTGATAGTGGCGTCCCTGTTACTCAACGGTCTGGTGATCACCAACTTTCATACAGCCGGCCAGTTATATCTGAATGCCGAGGTCACAGGAGACTTGCGCGCCTCGGTCCAGTCGCTTTTGTTCACCATCCAGGGCTTTGGCCTGATGGCTGGAAACCTCACCTTCGGTGCCTTGCGCGATGCTATTCCGGAAGGTGATTTTGAATCCGATCTACCCACCATTTTTTTTATAGGCGTGCTTCTCACCGCACTGATTTATGTTGTTTTTTTACTAGGGTTTCACCCTGGAAAAGCACCGCCAAGACAAGCTGTCGATCCGGTGCCTGAACCGGCCTGAAGTTAATTTGCCTTGGGCGCTGCCCGGGGTGCCTCCAAGGAGTCGATTCATGGCCAAGGCTGGCAAACCGTTGGTGGACTTCGCCATCTACGCCATCGTTCGCCTGATGGTGGGAATCATTCAGGCCATCCCCTACCGGGCAGGTCTTGCCTTGGCTGATGGTTTGGCCGCCTTGGCCTACCATCTCGACAAACGCCACCGCATGGTTGCGCATGAAAACCTCGCTTTTGCCTTCCCCGATACCATGGGAAACCATGTTCCAGGCGGCCCCAAAAAACGCGATGTCATGGTCCGTGCCACCCTCCGGCATTTTTGCAGGCTGGTCATCGAGATGATTTGGCTGCCAAGGGTCTTTCAGGTCGGCAGTTGGAAAAGGCATATCGATTTGGGCGAAAATCCAGCCCCACTTATTCGCCTCCTACTGTCAGGTCGGCCCATGTTGTTGGCAACCGGCCATTTCGGCAACTGGGAGATGGCCGGTTACATGCTAGGCCTGCTGGGCTTCAAAACCTTCGCCATCGCGCGGGTGTTAGATAATCCGTATCTCGAAAATTTTCTGATCCAGTTTCGCCAGCGAACAGGCCAGACAATACTCGCCAAAAAGGGTGATTTCGACCAGATTCAAAATGTACTGGGCGCCGGGGGCATACTCGCAACACTCGCAGACCAAGACGCCGGGCCAAAAGGCCAGTTTGTCCCCTTCTTCAACAGGCCCGCTTCCACCCACAAGGCACTGGCCCTCATGGCTATCGAATACAACACGCCAGTGGTAGTGGTGGGCTTGGCCAAAATTGCCGAACCTATGCGCTACCGCCTCGAGGTAGAGGAAATACTCGAGCCTGCTGATTTCAAAAACGAACCAGCAGCCATCGCCGCACTCACCATGCGTTACACAAACGCTCTCGAACGCATGGTCGCCCGCCATCCCGAACAATACTTTTGGCTACATCGCCGTTGGAAGCACCAGCCCCCGATCCGAAAACCTAAAAAACCTTCCCGCGACCTGGCGGCTGCATAATGCGCAGACAAAAACATCGAGAAGATGGCCCGCCCTTTTAAACCGGACTCGACTATCTGAATATTTTGCATCAGTAGATTAAGATATTTTGTGCGATTTTACCCTTGTCATTCGGTTAAAGGCATCCAATAATCTAAAGTAGTCAATAAGGAGATCCGGCACATATGTCCCGGTCCGCTGCCAAACTGCTGAAAAGCGCTGCCACCTTAGCGGTGATGTTGGCTTTTTGGTTGGCGGCGGGTGAAAAAGCCCAAGCCGGCTGCGGCGACCACGGCTATGTGGTCCAAAGAGATAACGGTAAATTGTTGGTTGTCACACCTTCCAATAGCGGTTGCCCCTGCAAAGGCCCTGCTTGCAAAAAGCAAAGCAAAACCCAAATCCCTTTCACTCCTTCTGTTTCAATAATCATCGTTCCAGATGCTTGGCAACAGGTTGCGGCTCCAGCCAATTGCAATGGCCTCATTGCTTTGCTCTGGCCACCATCTTTCTCACTTCCTGTTACAGGCTTTGCTTACAGTATTTTTCATCCCCCTCGAGCCTGATTTCTCTCACACCGCCTATTGGCGTATTCCATCCTTGCGTTGATTGCTGTCCCGGGCCCGCTCTATGGCTCCGAATGAAAGCCTTCCTCAAGGTGGTTAAATCCCAGCCCGCCTCCCATTCCATGGCGGGACCAAGAGATCGAAATCAGTCATTTCAACATCATGAAGAGGGGTCTTACCATGTCCAAGGTTTTGGAGCGGGCACAGTCCCGCCGAGGTTTCACACTGATCGAGTTACTGGTAGTTATCGCCATCATCGCCGTCTTGGTCGGCTTGCTGGTTCCCGCCGTGCAAAAAGTTCGCGAAGCCGCAAACCGCATGAGCTGTTCCAACAACCTCAAGCAAATGGGCCTGGCCCTTCATAATTATCACGGCACCAGCGGTTGCCTACCCTCAGGCCGCGATGCCATGTCCATCTCAGCCCATGCATGGTTGCTTCCCCACCTCGAACAGGATGGCATTTACAAGCAAATCGATTTCACCCAGCTTTGGAATACCCCTGCAAACGCCACCGCAAGGGCCGCGGTCGTAAAAACATTCCTCTGCCCCTCAGATTCCTTCAATTCCATTCCAGCCGGCTGGGCCGGGAATAATTATAGGGTAAATCAGGGTTCCGGCCTTCTGTGGGGCATTCCACCTTCTGCGGCGGGCGATCCAAATACTGGTATGCCTGCCCCCAATGGCCCCTTCTTCATCAACAGCAAAACGCGCCTCACCGATATCACCGACGGCACCTCCAATACGGCCGCCATCAGCGAGCACCGCAAAGGTGATTTCAACAATGGCATCTCCAGCGTTTCAGACACCTTTTACCTGGGACAGGCAAAAGGTTTTTACCCAAAAAATGCAGATGAGGCCCAGCAAATAGCCAACACGCTCGATACCAAAAACCTGCTCTACCAAGGCATGTCCGATGTGGGTGCTCCTTGGATTTATGGCTACCACTCAACCACTGTGTACTTCCACTCCACCAAGCCCTTCAGCAACTCCTGCATGTACCCACCCGGGCGTATCGCCACCACAGCCGACAGCAACCACTCCGGTGGTGTGAATGTCACATTCTGCGATGGCTCAGTTCGCTTTGTTCCCCAATCCGTCAGCCTGCCCGCTTGGCGTGCAATGGGCTCGTCCGCCGGGGGAGAGGTCACAGTTGAATAATTTGCATACCAACTACACCGGTGCATGGTTGGTTGCTATTGTTCTTGCTTGGTTGCCAGTGGTGGGTTGCGGTGGTCAGTCTGTTTTGGACATGGCCACCACGCCCGCGGAGGCCCGCGAAACAATCACAACTGCCCTCGATGCATGGCAAAAAGGCACCAGCCAAAAAGACTTGGCCCAAAGCAATCCACCCTTATACCTGCAAGACCCTCTCTACACCCGTGGTTCCACACTGCAGGAATACAAACTTGAAAACGAAGGCAAAGTGGTGGGCACAGGCATCAGCTATATCGTCACCATGAAGCTAAAAGGCGATGCCGGTAAGGATGATAAAAACCGCCGCATCGCTTACCGTGTGGTCACCAGACCCAACAAGGCTGTCACCCTAGAAGAGGGAATTCCATGATCGTTTCCAAATTCGGATTCGGTTTGCTTTGGTTGGCACTCGCTCAGTCAATGCCTCCAAGCCCTGCTCCAACGCGTGACGAATCCAAGCAAGCGCTTGAAAATCACAAAAAAGCCGTTCCCCGGCTGCCCATGCCTCCCTCGCCGCAAAATTCCGCAGGAATTATTGCCAAGGTCAATAACGGGCGGTTCCGAACCTATTATATTCCCGAAGAGCTTCGTGAGAGCCCGCCCGCTGCTGGGCGAGCGGCACCAGGTTCTCCTGCGGTCACACCTGCCCGCCCAACCGATCCGGCCTTCTCCCTCGACAACACCTTCAAGGTGAAACTTTTTTGGATCTCTTCGCGCGCTAATGACTGCTTCTATTGACTAGGCCATCAAGAACACAAGCTCGCGGTCGCGGGCATCACTGACGACGAAATTGCCGCCCTAGATGGAGATTGGGAGAAAATCCCCCCGTCCGACAGGGCTGCATTCCAGTTCACTCTCAAACTGACTCGGGATCCCAATCTGGTTGGCCCAAAAGATGTCGAAAACCTGCTCAAGTTTTTCACAGCCAATCAAGTGGCCGAGATGGTCCAAGCAATTGCCGGGTACAACTCCACCAACCGCTGGACTGCCGCACTGAATATTCCAGCAGAGGATAATGGCGATTTCTTTCGCAAAGCCGATGCGGCTCAGCCAAAGGTCGAACTCGATTCCTTCCTCACCCCCACTTCCCCGGGCTACTCAAGGCAGGTTAGTTCAGTCGCTCCGCTAAAGCCCGAAATGGCTCAGCGGCCACCTTTGGAGCCTTTTGTCGAGCTAGAGAAATATTGGCAAAAGGCCTCAAGCCGCCAGCCCATCCTTCCCATGGCCGAATGTAAAACGGCTCAACCATGGGTAGGCCTGCTAAAGGTCTTTCCAATTGCAAACCAAGGGCGCATAAACTCCCTGCTGGCAGCCGAATCCAAAGGCAAGCTCGATGCAAGGACCAAGCTGCTTGTTGCTTGGACCTGCGCCCGTGAAGATCGCGCCTGGTACATGCAAAACCATATTGCCAGACGCATGACCGAAGAAGGCGTCACCAAGGCCGCCCTGCGCGAGATAGATTCTTCAGACCCAAATCTGTCAGAAAAAGACAAAGCGGTCATTGCCCTCGCCCGCAAAATGACAGTCGCTCCTTGGTTTGTGACAGATGCCGATGTCGCCAGCGTTCGCAAGCACTTCACAGACTATCAAGTCGCCGAAATCGTCCTCCATGCTTGCAACGCTGCCTACCTCGACCGAGTGACCGAGGTGTCCCAGCTACCGGTAGAAAAACCGTTGTTTGAATTGAAACCATAAAGGTTTATCCCGGAGGGGGTAACCAAGGTTGCCACCCTTCCGGCCAATGCAGAAAGCTTCCTGTCAGCCGTTCAAAGCAAGGAATAATTCGATTTTCCCTTGCTTTGAACGGCCTCCAAAAGGTATGGCCCCCGCCATGGGGGAAAAAGTGCGTTCCATCCTGTCTCGCCGCTGGCAGGCCGCCCTTTGTGGCGGGCTGCTTTTGACCCATGTACCTGCCTGCCGCCAGTCACCTATCCAGAGGGATCCTTCTCTCAGTCGGGTACCTATAACGCCATTTCGCGAACTCGAAGGTGGCTACACGGTCCAGGCACCCGATGTCCTGTCTCTGAAGGTTGAGGGCAAACCGGAACTAACGGGCCGCCTCACCGTGCAAAATGATGGCAAGGTGGACCTCACTCCCTCCATTCGCCTCGAGGTCGATGGCAAAACTATTCCTGAAATCTCCAAACGCATTGCCGATAATTTCGATGTCGCCATCGAAGCTGTTGATTTGGCGGTGGCCGAACATAAAAGTCAGGTCGTTTTTCTCGAGGGTGAAGTCGAGGGCAGCGCCCGTGCGGTTCCTTACCATGGGCCCGAAACCTTGGTTAGCTTTCTCAAGCGAACAGGGGGCCTTACACCCGGCGCAGATTCAGAGCACATTCTTCTCAGACGGGCAAATGCGGCCGATGGCAAAGCCCCTGAAACCAAGGAAATCAATCTCAACCGCCACCTCAAAAACAACACCGAGGCAAACGAGGTCCGCATCCATCCCTACGACCAAATCGTCGTTGAACCCAGCAGAAAATCCATCCTGATCGAATGCCTCCCGCCATGGCTGACAGGCGTCAAACGCAAAACCCCACCTCAAGAACCAGATCCCTCCACCGTCGCTGGCCCACTAGCAGCCGGCTCCTAGCTGCCGAGGCTTCCCATATAGCCCAGATTAATCTGCCATCAGGCTTGGACTTGTTCCAAGATTGTGGCCGGTGGTATCGCCTTTAAAAGTTTCATAAAACGCCTGATTTGTGGCCAAGTGGCCATTTGCTTGTTTTTTGATGGAGGAGTTGCTGTGGTCAATCTACTCTGGGGCTCATGTCGGAAAATCGGTCTGCTGGGTGGGGCAGGGGCTGCCACCGTCGGTTTGGCTTTATTCGCCCCGTCACCCGTTTGTGCCCAAAAAGCTGCGGCTATTCCTCCCGCAGCACCTGTGGGCGCAAACAGCGCGACACCAGGTGTCTTGCCTGCCAGCGTCACCTCCACGCCAGATTATTCAACCCGCATAGTCGGCTATGTCTACGATTCTATCCCCATCACCCGCGAAGAGCTGGGCGAATACCTCATCGCCCGTTTTGGCGCCGAGCGTCTCGAACTACTTGCCAATAAAAAAATTATTGACATCGAATGCAAAAAATCCGGCATCGAAGTGACCGCTGCCGAGGTGGAAGAACGCCTCAACAATGACCTCACCGGCCTCAGCGTAGACCGCAAAACTTTTGTTGAACAGGTTTTGAAGAATTACAAAAAGACTCTGTTCGAGTGGAAGGAAGATGTCCTCCGGCCCCAACTCATGCTGGCCAAATTGGTCCGCAGCCGGGTTAAAGTGACTGACGAAGATCTCAAAAAAGCCTACGATGCCTACTTCGGCGAAAAAGTCGATTGCCGCCTGATCATGTGGAATAAGGGCGAAGAGAAGGCTGCAATGCAGGCCTATGGCCGTATTCGCGATAGTGAAGACGAGTTTAACCGCGCAGCCCGGGCCCAAAAGTCCAACACTCTGGCCAGCGCTGGCGGCAAAATTCGCCCCATCTCCCGCAACACCACCGGCAACGACGAGCTCGAGAAAGCCGCGTTTTCCCTGCAGGCTGGCGAAGTAAGCGCTCTGGTGGGCACGCCCGAGGGCATCGTTTGCATCAAGTGCGACAAACGCATCTCGGCCGATACTTCCATCGCCCTGGATTCGGTAAAAGAAAAACTGTCGAAGGAAATCTTCGAGAAAAAAGTCAACGCCGAGATTCCCGTTGTCTTTGCCGAAATGCGCAAGAAAGCCAATCCACGCCTCCTCATGGGGAACAACACCGAAGATTTGGCAAAGGATGTCAAAGAGCTTCTCGAAGAGCCTGATAACAAAGCGAACCGAATTGTGCCAACCGGCGGCATCACCAAGCCCGTTGCTCCGGAAAAGGCTCCAGCCCCTTCCAAGCCTTGATTTTCAGCCAGTTATTGCAAATAATTATCGCAAAGCCCGGCTTTCCATTGGAATGCCGGGCATTTTGTTTTAGTTGAGGGTATACCGTCCATGAAGCTTTCACGCCGTCAGGCCCTTTCCAGGACTCTTGCGCTGCCTTTAGCTGGCTTCCTGCACCAGGTAGCCCAGGCAGATGAAAGTCTTGCCGGTAAAGCCTGCCGAAGCGTTCACCTTGCTTTCACAGCTCCAGAAGGTGAGCTTTTCTACAACGAGGTCGTGGTCGAGCAGTCGGCTCCAGGCACCTATTTCTGCTCCACTGGCTTCCGCCAAGGCTATTTCGGTGTCCAAGAGCTCTGGAACGGCAAAAAGTTGGTCATCTTTTCAGTGTGGGATCCAGGCGCTCAAGATAACCCCAACGCCGTTCCCGCAGAAAAACGCGTCAAGCTGCTCTCCAAAGGTGAAAAAGTTCGGGTGGGCAGATTTGGTGGCGAGGGAACCGGCGGCCAGTCCTTTCTCGACACCCAATGGAAAAATGGCGAGACTCTCCGCTTTTTGGTTTCCGCCAAACGCCTGGGAGAAGACCGCATCGCCTACACCGGCTGGTATGCGGCACCAGGTTTGGACGGTTGGCAACTCATTGCCAGCTTCAGCACACTCAGTGCCAAGGGCCTACTCTCAGGCTTCTACAGCTTTGTCGAAGACTTCAAACGCGACGGCCAATCCGCCCAAAAAGCCCGCAAGGCTCGTTACGGAAATGCCTGGGTGAAAAACCTCGAGGGTAACTGGCGGCCTGTTAAAAACGCCCGTTTCACTGCCGATGGAAACCCGTCCATGGCCATCGATGCCGGGTTCGACAAGGATCGCTGGTTTCTCGCAACCGGCGGCAAGACCGAGAACAAAACCACCAAGCTGCGTCAAGAAATGCCCGATTCAACCCCGGTTGGAAAACCACCCGAAGATCTGCCTAAAGATCCATTCGCCCTCGACAAAAATGGCTGAGCATCCTCGACTGCCGGTCAAGCCTCAAGGCGCTTTGGCTGGCGTGACAATAATCACCTGGCGGTCATGCCCAGTCAGCAGCTTCTGGCCATCCGGCGACCAAACAATGCAATAGGCTCCAAATTGCGGCGCCTTGCGCGTGTAAACCTGCTTCTTGGTGTCGGTGTCCCACACTGTGATGTTGCCCGCATAACCACTCGTGGCCAGCTTTTTGCCATCCGGTGAAAGCGCCAAGCCGTACAAGTCGTCCGGTGTCGGCCCCATCGCCCCAAGTTCCTTGCCATCCGCGACATTCCACAAGCGAACCATTCGGTCATGGCCAATCGAGGCAACCTTGCTGTTGTCAGGCAAAAATACAACTCCCGTCACACTGGCCGAGTGCCCCTTCAGGTCTTTCAGCAATTTCTTGTCTTCAACCCCCCAAAGCTTGATCAGCTTGTCAGGGTCACCAGATACGCTGGCTAACATTTTGCCATCTTTACTAAATGCCACAGCGTAGGCGTTGCCACCATGGGCCCCAAGGTTTTTCACTTCCTTGCCATCAGCAACATTCCACAGCCGAACGCTTTTATCCGAACTCGCACTAGCAAGCGTTTTGCCATCAGGCGAAAAGGCCACACTGTCCACAATTTCCGTGTGACCTTTGATTTCTCGAACAAGCTTTCCCTCAGCAGTGTCCCAAAGTCGAATGGTCTTGTCCACCGAGCAGGTGGCGATCAATTTGCCATCTGGCGAGTAAGTCGCGCAATAAACCGGACCAGTGTGCCCGTTAAGTACTTTCTTTTCTTTACCGTCAGGCCAGCTCCACAGCTTGGCCGTGTTGTCAAAGCCTGCCGATAACAGCGTCTTGCCATCTGGAGAAAAAGATAAATGGTGCACGGGCGCCGTGTGGGCCTGCCAACTATCCGGCTGAGCCACCAATAAGCCCGTTGAGATTAATAATACGAAAAGGATGTTAAGGGATAATGTTCGAGAAAGCATACTGGGCCTCGGGTTCAATCGTGCGCGGTTTTGTCGATGCAAATGCGAACTATGGCGGGAATAATAGGTTTAACACTTCGCCCGGCCCCACGCAACTAACCCATCCCGTCCAGACCCGGATTTACATACTGGATTCCAAAATTCAATTTTTGCACGCATCAAAAGCATAAGGCGGGCCTCTCCCAGCCCGCCCGCCGCTTCCCGGGTTGTTCTAGGGGCCCCCTTCAAGGAAGGGAGCCGCTTTTTATGGACTCAAATGTCGAATTCGTTGCGACGCTCGGAAAGTTGAGTCTGAAGACGCTGCACAATGCTCGAATGCATTTGGCTCACGCGTGACTCGCTCAGGTCCAGGGTCGCACCAATTTCTTTCATGGTCATGTCCTCGTAATAATACAAGATCATGATCAGTCGCTCGTTGCGGTTCAAACCCCTGGTCACAAGCTTCATCAGGTCGCGGTTTTGGATCTTTAGGGTAGGATCGATTGCCTTACGGTCTTCCAGCACATCGATCTCGCTCACATCCTTGTAGCTGTCCGTCTCATACCATTTTTTGTTCAGGCTGACCTGCGTCACAGCGTTGGCTTCGGTCGCCATCTTGTGGAACTCTTCCAAAGGCAAACCAAGCTTTTCAGCCAGTTCCTCAGGGAAGGGGGGCCGCCCAAGAGCCGCCTCCAGTTGTTTGCGTGCCACTTCCAATTTGCTGGCTTTGCTACGAACCAGGCGGGGCACCCAATCCATGGTGCGAAGTTCGTCGAGCATGGCGCCACGGATGCGGGGTACGCAATAAGTCTCGAACTTCACCCCACGGCCCAGGTCAAACGCGTCAATCGCGTCCATCAGCCCGAAAACACCCGTGCTCATCAGGTCGTCCAGCTCCACCCCGTCAGGCAGGCGAGCCCAAATACGCTCGGCATTGTATTTTACTAGGGGAAGGTATTTTTCAATCAGAATGTTGCGAATTTCTACTGTGGGATTGGCCCGGTACTCTTGCCACATCCGGGTCACATCAATCTCTACGTTCGTGGCCATGATTCCAGTTCCCCCGTGAAACAGCCACAAAGCCGGCGGTTGGACCGCGGACTCACTGAAATCAAGGCTTAGCAAACAGGGCATGGTGTCCCCGTTCCGGCCGTTCTACCTTCCCACCATCTCAAGGAGATGACGGGTCCGATGAGCGGCGCGCTGCGCCAGTTCTATTCAGCTTGTGGCTTGCTAAGTCGCTTCCCTGCTTAACAGGATTTCCCTAGGCGGAAAATCCCCCCCATTCAGATCGGTTCAAAACGCTGGTCGGCTTGAGTGAAAATGGCGGCTTTCCGCACTTTTTCAAAACCTGCCATCGCTTTTCCCCTACCTTTGTCACGACCGGCGAATCCTTCGCCGACCGCCCTCCTCACAGGCTTTCCCTTTGCCGCCCCCGCGGCTCAGGCACCCGCTTCAGATGGGCAGGCGAATGCCTTTTGTTGGCAGCCGTGTCAAGGAAAAAATGGCCGAATTTTTGCAGATTTTTCCGGAATTTACATAAAACCCCAAACATACTTGCACAAAAGTGCAGCTTTGTACCTCTACCGCTCCATCATTTGAAAAATTTACAAACACACACATTGCGGGTGGAGCCAAGCCATTCAATGGCCATAGGCAATCAACTAAGGCAGCCTAATCGCTCGGGTCACGCGCGATTCACCTTTATAGTTCCAAATCGTTGCGCCCTTTTTATCCACCTCTTTGGCCCCGGCATCACTACGGGAGGTCATCAGCGTGGTCCCCTTGGGGGTTCGAATGGCAAAGACTGGCAACTCTGCATCAGCAATCCAAAGCTCCTTGCCGGCGGGATCATACTCCACAACCCGGTTCTTATCCAGTTCCGGCACCAGCACATTGCCATTGGCTTGCCAGTCAATCCGTCCACCGCTGGTGCCCACATGCACCCCAAGGCGACCCACTTCCCGCCAGTCGCTGTCCAATCGCACAAACTTGGCGTCTTCACCAAGTTCCCGCCGTTGAGTCACAAGCCCCAGCTCCCCTCCAGGTAGCATTTGGGCCTTCATGATGCTGGTACCACCATTGCCAAGCCTGCCATCTGGGTTAAATCGAGCCACTTCTGTTCCGGCCCCATCCACCTCCAAAATCAGCTCGGCGGTGGTGATCAAAATCGTCCCTCGCCCCGTCCGCTGGGCGGCAAGTGGCATCTCAATAGTCCGTTCCCAAATCACCTCGTTCCGGCTCGATCGTATTGTTACCCGGTTCGCCCCATGCTCTGCCACAAGAATGCGACCACCAGGCAGGTATTCAACATCCAGCGGAAAGGCGATGTTCTTCAATTCCCAAATCGGCTGGTTCTGCCCATCCAGCATCCGCACAATTCCCTCATCCAAAAGCACCGTCAGAGTTCGGTTAGGCATTGTTTTGGCCATCGGGCGGCGGCCTAACCATTCTTCCCAGGCTTTTTGCCGCTCGGCCCGCCCTCCGGCGGTGCCAGGCCACGGAAGCGGGGCTGGCCCGCTTTCACCAGCAACCTGGTGCAGCCAGTCTTCCATTTCAAAGCCGGCAACCTGGTTGGCCAAATGCAATTCCTGAACTAACACAGGCAAAGAAGCGCTTTCGTCACCAGATCGCCCCAATGCTAGTGCTACCCGCCAACGAACCAAATGGTCAGGGTCCTTCAGGAGTCTGCGGGCAATTGCTTTCCCCTCGGGCGTTTGGCAAAGGGCTTTGCCTGCCAGCCATCGAACTCGGGGGGTGGCGCTAGTGGCGGCCTTCTCAAGGGCCACAATGGATTCGCTAGCAAGCCTTCCAAGAGGTCGTTCCACCAAGTTGATCCATTCCGGATCGCCCCGCGCCTCCGAAAGTTGCATCAGGGCTTCAACCGTTCCGGGCACTTTTTCGCGGGTCAGTTGCCGGATTATCGCCCCCATCACTTGGGAAGATTGCGTCTCTTCAATGCTTTCCCGGGCATCCCGCACTCGGCGAGCTATCTCCGCATCCGGGTGATTGGAGTTTTCTCGCAATACTTCAAGCACAGTGCTGCCAAGTCCCGCCAAATTCCGGCTGGCCTTTTCCCGGATTTCAAAATCTTCATTTCCCAATAGCGGAATAAGGGCCCTGGCCCGTGCCATGGCTTGGGGGTCGCCTACTTGGTTTTTTAAGCGGCCAAGAAGTTCAGGCCCGCCTGTTCCAATGCGAAATTGGGCCAAAAGGTTGCGGTCTTGCTCATCAGGAGTTGGTGCGAGTGCCTCGGGCTGTTTGGGCCCCTGCGCACTCGCTAGTAATCCCAACAGTACATAACAGGCAACGGTAAACATCCGCGTCCCGCAAGGTTGAAGCCTAGATCAGCTATGTTTTCGTGATTTTTGGCAAGGAAGGTGGTCTATGTCAGGGCACCCAGGCGGAAGCACTGCTTCCTCGGGAAGCATGCACGGGATTTCGTCGCGAACCGGGTAAAGTAGCGAGCAACGGGTACAACGCAGCGCAGGCAGTTTGGCGGCCGATTCAGCCTGGTATTCCAGTGGAATCGAGGTATCCAGCGGGCAGCGCAGCAATTGCAGCAAATCTTCAGGGATCATGATGACGCTCTGCGGTTGACCGGGTATTACTCACCTGTCAAAAGCATAGCAGCCCAGCAGGCCATGGGCCAGCATCCCTGTTTAGGCCAAAGCCTGCCTTTTTTGCCACAACCACCCACCTACAACCATCACCTGCGCCACAAACATCAAAATCCAGGTCCCCGGTTCCGGCACCGCCGAGAGTTCGAATTGCCCACTCGCTGGGTTTTCCGTGGTTCCACCAGACCAACCATAAAATTCCGCGACCGAATTGTTGGTGGTCACCCAGTTGGCTACCGCGTTTTCAGATTGGCCGGCAACTTTGAAATACAGGCTGCCAGCCCCGCCCTGATTGACAGAAAACAAGTCACCCAAATCAAATTCCCAATTGCTATAGCCGGTTGAGCCTATGTCACCGCCCCTGGCAGAATAATTCCGGGTGATAGTCGAGGCGCTCGCATCAAGACCAAAAGAAAGCGTCAGCACATTCAGCGTGTTGGGGCCGCTGTTCAAAATGCGAAGCTTCACCCGGCTCAAATGCCCTGAAAAACCAGCAATGTTCCAGCCAATTTTGGCAGGCGTGTCTGTCGACAATGCCATGCTCGTTCCCGATGATTCAGGTGAGTAATTGCTCAAAACTACTACCTCGGCTTGGCAGGCAACGGCTGTGGCAATAAATCCAAGGCAAATGGCGAAATAGCGCATGATACACCCCCCTGTATGGGGGAAATTCGGCAAACTGATTGTCCCACAATCACGACACTTATGGCTTTTGATGAAAAATCATCCTCGGCAATCTGCAAAAGCGGAATATCTACGAAAATGAAATCCATCAAAAAACTGCAGTGTCCAGATTTTGACAAATTTAAGCTCTCAAGATTGCTTAGCAGTCCCATACCCAAACTTGGTAATCGGCCGAGCGGAGGCAATGTATATCTATAAATGTCCTTGGGTATTTGTATATATCTAATTGGCCCAATTGGCTTACTCCAAGGCCCTAGTCACCTCGCACATTGGCTAAAGGAAAATTCAGGTTCGATTGACTTTCCCTAACCATTGGGCTACAAAACTTTCGAATACTTAAGGAAGTGTGCGGCAGCTAAAGTTGCCAAAACGCTAACCGTTAAATAGAACCGTTTAGCTTTTGCCATGACTGAAGGAGAAAAACTAATGCAAAAACTTATACAGGGCATTCATCAATTTCAGCAAGAAAACTTTCGAAACCTGCAAGGCTTGTACGAGAGTCTCTCTCACGGCCAAAAACCCGAAACCTTGTTTATCACCTGCTCCGATTCCCGCATCGATCCAAACTTGCTCACTCGTTCAAATCCAGGCGAGTTGTTCATCCTCCGTAATGCGGGCAACATTATCCCCCCACACGGCGCGCCCGCAGGCGGCGAGGTCGCAACCATTGAATATGCGGTCGCGGCCTTGGGGGTTAAGGAAATTATCATCTGCGGCCATTCCCATTGCGGGGCAATGCAGGGCCTTCTCAATCCCGAGGCTTTGGCCTCTCTACCATCCGTATCCTCTTGGCTCCACCATGCCGAGGCCACCAAGCGGATCATGAAGGAAAACTATCAACACCTCGAAGGGGAAAAGCTTCTCACCGCCACCGTCGAGGAAAATGTTCTCGTCCAGTTGGAAAACCTTCGCACACTTCCCTCTGTTGCTTCCAGGCTTAAAAAAGGCGACCTCCTTTTGCATGGATGGGTCTACAAAATCGAAACCGGTGATGTTTTTGCCTACGATAGTCTATCCGGCCAGTTTCTCACAGTGGCCGAAAAACAATACCCCAAAGGTGGGCTAAAGACGTTTGACAACTTATTGCCACCTATTTGACAATCCCCAGCTTGATTAAAAATCCGAAAAACGAAAATTCAAATAATGCCATACGAATCCCGCCAGCCATTCTGGAAAGAAGCCTTTGCTCTAAGTGGCTCAGTCGTGCCACTGGTGGCTGGCAATGTTCTGTTATTCGCACTAATTGGCGGCCTCATTTCTCTGGCTGATTGGGCGTTTGAGGAACAAACTGGCACCCGCCTCACTATTGAAATAGCACCCTACGAAATTGCGGGTGCTGCATTGGGCCTCTTGCTGATATTGCGAACCAATGCCGGCTACGACCGATGGTGGGAAGCCCGAAAACTGTGGGGAGGGATTGTCAATCAATCCCGCAACCTTGCGGTTAGTGCAATAGCCTATGGGCCGGAAGGCTCGTCTTGGCGTGAAGTTTTTGTCAAGTGGGTGGCCGCTTTTCCACATGTTGCAAGGTGTTTTCTTCGCGGCCAATCCAACTCGGACCAAGTGAATGCCTTACTGGGCCCCAACGCTTCAAGTCAGATTTTTAAGTCCGCCCACCCACCAAGCTTTGTTGCATTGACACTCGCACAAATGCTCAAGCAGGCATCCAGCCAAGGCCAGTTAAACCAATTTCAATTCATTCAGATCGACAAGGAGAGAGCTCAGCTCATCGATCATGTGGGGGCCTGTGAACGCATTTTGCATACCCCTTTGGCGAGGGTCTACTCCATCAAGATAAGGCGTTTTATTGCCTTGTTTTTGTTCACCCTGCCTTTCGCGCTCATGCACAAACTGGGGAGCGACTGGTTGGTTCCAGTAGTGACTATGCTAGTCGCCTATCCTTTGCTGTCTTTGGATCGCATAGGCGTCGAATTGGAAAATCCTTTTGCGGAGAACCATCTGGGCCACCTGCCAATCAATGATATTTCAGCCAAAATTGAACGCAACTTGCTTGGCCTGCTGCAAGATGCGACTTTGCGGCAAAGTCCCTGCCTTCCAACAGATCGCGACCTCATCTACAAGCCTTCCGCTTGACCGGTTCTTTGGTAACTCAATCTGTTTCTTAATCCCATCTTCACAAGATTTTCCCACCACTATCATTTGTCTCCGTTAATTTAAAATCTTTGCTTATTGAATAATTTGCGAGGAAATAATAATGGCATGGCAAATATTGTTGGCGTCGCTTGGCTGCGTTTTCATGGCCTCCCACTGCGCCGCATTTGAAAAACCAAAAATTTTGGCACCCTACACCAAGCCAACCCTCATCGCCCACAGGGGAGCTTCCGCCTACGCCCCCGAGCACACCATCCCCGCCTACAAACTGGCTATCGAACAAGGGGCCGATTATGTCGAACCCGATCTGCAAATCACCAAAGACGGCATTTTGATTTGCCTCCACGATGTCTCACTCGAGCGCACTACGGATGTAGAGCAGAAATTCCCCGACCGGTCCAAACAAATGCGCGGCCGAAAAGTCTGGCTCGTGTCCGATTTCACCCTGGCTGAAATCAAAACCCTCGATGCCGGATTGTGGTTCAACCAAAAATTCGCCGGCACTAGTATCCCCACATTCCAGGAAATGATTGACACCGTTAAAGGCAAATCCGGCATCATTCCAGAAACCAAAGCTCCCGATAACTATGCCACCCTTGGTTTTGATATGGGCGAACTGGTAATGAAACTGCTTCAAAAAAATAACCTCGACAAGCCAGAAGCCGATCCCAAAACCCCCGTCATCATTCAGTCGTTCAGCCTCGAGAGCCTGAGAAAACTTAAAGAAGAACAACAATGCAAATTGCCGTTGGTGTTCCTCTTTGGCAGGCCCGATGGGTTCGACACCACCGAGGGGTTGAAAAACCTCAAAAAGGTTGCAAGCGGCGTAGCACCAAACAAGGCGGTGATCCTGGCCAAACCAGAAATTATCAATCTCGCACACGAACTGGGTATGTCGGTCACCATTTGGACCTGCCGCGAAGGCCAACAGGCTGCTAGATTCCCGTCAGTTGAGGCAGAGATGAGTAACTTCCTAAAGGCAGGGGTCGATGCCATTTTTACCGACAACCCTGATAAATTCCCGCGCAATTGATTGCCAAGGCCAAACGGCCAACTCCACCCCTACCAATCTCCCTAATGTTCGCCCATAATGGCATCAGTTTCCTTTTACGGATACATTTCTCTGCTTTCAAACTGCTGGGGAAGCACTCTTTGCCTTTCAATGGGGGTTTTTGCCATGAACTGTGCAGCCTTTGCTGGCCCCATTCTGGCATTGTTATTATCGCAATCGCCAACCGCTAATCCTCTACAAGATGCCAATGCGCGCCGCTTGGTGTCCATCGACCGGGTCGACAGAATCGTTTTAAATGCGGTACAGCTGGCAAGACGCGACCCAGATTCCGCAAAACCCGCTCTCGAAAACGCCAAACGCGAAGTTGAAAGTGAATTGGCACTGCCCGAGGATCGCCGACTATCCCATCTGAAACGCCTCAATTCCGCAATCGGTCGACTGCCAGCCAATCCCTCAAGCCTGCCCGATTCTTTGGGCCAACCCAGACGGCTACCCCCTTCGGTTTCAAAATTCCCAACCCAGTCCAACCGGGTCGCTCCCGCTGGTTCACCCGTCGAGATTGCCCAGAACATGATGGGCAAAAATCGCGAAGGGCTGGCTCGCAACGCCGATTTTCGCGCTAATGCGGCTGCCGGCCGCGATCAAGAACTGCTCCGCATCGAGGCAAACGCCGCCGCCCCAGACCGCGATTCGACTCTGCCTCCCGACTACGCTGAAAAAAATGCGCGTCGCCTAACCGATGGTCGTTTCACCAACACCCAAAAAAAGATCATCGCCGGCCTCAACAAACCGCTCACTGCAAATATCGATGCCATCGACCTGCAAGGATTTTTCGACTGGGTTGAAAAACAAACAGGAATCGATGTTCAAATTGACAAGCAGGCCCTCGAAACCATAGGGGTCGGCATGCAAACCGAGGTTCCGGTCAAATCGCGCGGTTTGGCAGCGCGTACCGTGCTGCGCAAAGTCTTGTCCGAATTGGGAGCCGCTTACATTGTCTCAGACGATGGTCTCAAAATAACCTCGCTGGAGGTGGCGAAAAACACAATGGTCACCCGCGTCCATTATGTGGGCGATCTCGTCTATGCCGTCAACAATTACCAGTTCCAGCCTCTCCCGGCCCAATACAACGCCGCAGCCTTTTACTATGGATTGCCCGGGCTGGCCGCTATGCAGCAGCAAGCATGGAACGCACCTTGGTTGAATCAGTTGCAAATGAACCAAAATGTCCAAAGCTTGATCGACATGGTCAAGGGCACAGGCGATCTAGATTCGTGGGAACCGGTTGGGCAGGGGAGGGTTACCTACGACCCCATATCAAAGTCCCTCATTGTCAAGCAAACCGCCGAATACCACTTCAAAAACGGGCCCTGACAGCTTCAAACCAAAAACAAAAAGGCTCGTAACCCAAACAAGAAGGAGAAGGGTGGTTTGGTTCAACCAACCCTTCTCCCTACTGGTTGTTTATAAAAGCCCATCTGCCGTTAGGGTGAAATCAACGGCGGCAACTCTCAGCGGTTCTTGGGCATTCCATCCACTCCAGCGGCGGGCGGTTTGTCAGCAAACTGATCCTCGTCCCCCAAATCCTTTTTTAGCTTCAGCATCCTTCCCTTCAGCTCCTTAAATTTCGCCTCTTGGTTGGGCTCATGGATCAGGTTCTTCATTTCCCCGGGATCCGTCGTCAGGTCATACAGTTCCCACTGGTCAATCTTGTTGAAGTGGATCAACTTGTGGGTCAAGGTGCGAATGCCAAGGTGGGGTTGTACCCGATGGTCATGCGGATAGTGGTAATACCGATAATACATTTCCGTTCGCCAATCCTCGGGCGCCTTGCCACCCAATACCCCAAGGGAGTTTTTGCCCTGCATGTCTTCAGGCACAGGCAACCCGGCAGCCGCCAAAAAGGTTGGCGCAAAATCCACATTCAGCACCATGTCGCCACTGGCCGCACCCGCCTTCACCTTGCCGGGCCACCGCGCAATGAAAGGCATCCGTAAAGATTCCTCATACATGAATCGTTTGTCGTACCACCCATGGTCACCCAAAAAAAAGCCTTGGTCGGAGGTGTAAATCACCAAGGTGTTTTCTTTCAGGCCCTTTTTGTCCAAATGTTCCATCAAACGCCCAATGTTGTCATCCACGCTTTCTACACAAGCAAGATAATCCTGCATGTAGCGCTGGTATTTCCAGATTTTCAAGTCACGTCCCACCAAGCCTTCCGGCGGTTTCAGCTTCACATCGTTGGCTGTGAGGTGGTCAGCCACCCGCATGGTTGCCTCGCGTGCAGCGTCCGATCTGCTACTGTAATCATCGTCAAATGTTTCAGGCAGGGGCACTGTCTTGTTGGCCCACTTGGCCTTCTTGTCTGCTCTTGGCTGCCAGTCGCGGTGGGGTGCCTTGTGGTGGCACATCAAGAAAAAAGGCTTGTCCGCTGGCCGTTTTTCCAAAAAATCAATCGAAAAATCGGTGATCAAATCGGTGCAGTAACCGCTTTCTTTTTTCTTCTTGGTCGCCGTGTAAAAGACCGGATCATGATAATTACCCTGCCCAGGCAGAATCTTCCACTGGTCAAACCCAGTCGGGTCGCTGCCTAAATGCCATTTGCCAAACATCCCCGTGTGGTATCCGGCCGACTGAAGCAGCTTTGCCACGGTTTGTTGCGATCCGTCAAAACGGTTAAATACGGGTACACCGTTTTTGTGGCTATATTTCCCAGTTAAAATGGCCGCTCGGCTAGGTGTGCAAATCGAGTTTGTCACAAAGCACCGGTCGAGCCGCATGCCTTCCTTGGCCAATTGGTCAATATGGGGGGTCGTGTTGATCTTGCTGCCATAGGCAGAAATGGCATGCGCCGCATGGTCATCGGTCATAATGAAAACGATATTGGGCCGACTGTTGCCATTCTGGCCCAAAGCCAGTAACCATCCACTAACAAAGACTGGCAAATTCATGATGAAACTCCAGCGGGTACAATCATTGAATGGCTGAATCGACACTCTAACCGTTCTTGGCACCCATGGAAATGGGCTAGCCCTGCAAGTAATGGATTGCCTAAATGTCTTCCATTTTTAGTTTTCCCCCAGTTTCTGCCACAAATTCTCTCCTGCTGATTCTCGGTTCCATTCCAGGTGGTGCATCGCTGGCCAAATCCCAATATTACGCTCATCCTCGCAATGCCTTTTGGCCTGTTGTTGGCAAAATCATTGGGTTCAACCCTGCTGCCCCTTACGATATCCGTTGTAACCACCTGCTCCAGTCTGGAGTCGCACTGTGGGATGTCCTGCATACCTGCGAAAGGTCCGGCAGCCTCGACAGTTCAATTATCAAAGCTTCAATGCGGCCTAACGATTTCACTCTGTTTTTCCAAAATCATCCACAAATCACAAGCATTTGTTTCAACGGCGCCACAGCCGAAAAGATCTTTCAAAAACTGGTTCTGAAAAACTTGCCTCAATCTGTGCCACTGCCCAAAATGGTCTGCCTCCCTTCAACAAGCCCTGCCCACGCTTCTCTGACAGTTCAACAAAAATACCTGAAATGGCACGCGCAAATTGGCACACTTTCACAAGCGCAGTGAAAAATTGCTAACTCCCAAGCACTACATTGTTCAGGTAGATCTGCAAGTGAACAAAACTGCCAATTCGCAGCCACACTGTCAAATTTTCACCGGTAAAATAATTTGAAGAAAAAAAAAGTTCAAAAAAAACCTCTCGCAACAACTCAGTACAAGCTGTGAAAATGAACCTACTAAGGCAAAAAGCCAGCAGGTGGGCTGGTTGGGGCCAAGGCAGGCCCTTGTCAGGTCCGGCTACTTGCCGGCTGGTTTCTTTGACAACTCGGTTGCTGATTAAGCCCGGCAATGGTTGGGCCGGTGGAGATTCGTCCCAGGTGGGCCGGGCCTATTTTCTCCGCTGCGGCGCAACAGCGGTCCATGGATCTTCTGGCCAAGGGTGTTTCGGATATCTACCGCGCAGATCCTTCCGCACCTGCTGGTAGGTGTTGTTCCAAAAGCTGGCCAGGTCATCCGTCACTTGCTGGGGACGGTAATTGGGGGCCAAAAGGTGCAGGAGCAGTCGCACTTTACCCTGGGCGATTCGAGGCGTTTCCTTCCAGCCAAAAAGCTCCTGAATCCGGGCTGCCAATACGGGTGGCCGTCCGGGTTCATAGCTCAGTGCCACGCTGTTTCCGCTGGGTAAACCCATCCGCTCCGGAGCATGGGTATCCAGATCCTTGGACTGTTGATGGCTCAGCCGGCCAGCAAAAGCACCAAGCCAATCTGCCTGGGCTAATTCTCCAAGGCCGCGTAAGCCATGGCACAACCCAGAGAGTACCAAACGCTCCAAGGCTTCATCCAGTGCCGGGATCAGGCCTGGAGCTTCTGTGGCAAGCCATCGCCAGCGGGCCAAAAACTGGCCCGCTGGAGTGTCTACTTTTGGGAATACCGTTTCTCTGCGTTGCCAAGCCGCCTCCGCCAAGAGTTCACCGGTTGTTTCATCCCGAGGTGTCGGATGGTCGGTTTCTTCCAAAGCCAAGCCATGCCACCCCAGCCTTTTGCGAGTTTCCACCCGGTTGGTTTTTTCGTCAAAACGAATATCCAATTCAGAGTGGAAACCTTCCGGGGCTAACCAAGACCGGTCAATTCCGCTGGCTAGCCGAATGGTTGCTTCACCGGGGGCATCCATCAAATCCAAGGCGATGAAAAGCTCCTCATCGCGCACCGCTGAACTGTCGGCCAACTTGGCTCCCCGGCCCGATGCCAGAAGGGCCCGGTTCGATTTGGTTTCACGCCGTCTGGCCAGACGCGATGGAAAAGCCGCCAGCAGCGCCCTCCCTAGCGGTTCAGCGTTGTCCCAAACCGGTTCCATGCCCGGTAGTGCCCCAATCAGCCGAGATGCTTGGTCTCGCGCCCTCAGCACCCATTTTGCTCGGTTGGCCGCAATGGTGGTGGCTCGCCCCACGCGCTCAAACTCTTCCAGTTCCAACAGGATATCGAGCAAATCCGAGGGCGAAGGTGTTGGTGTCTGGCCGCACGCTCCCCCCCGCCTTGGTCGGGGATCTCCCTCTTCAAGAACCGCTGCGGTGGCAGCGGCTAACCCCGGAACACCAAGATCCTTGCCTGCAAGTAAAAGCATCCCCAGCCGGGGCGACATGGGCAATCCTGAAAGCCGGTGGCCAAGCCGGCTTATTTTGCCTCCCGTCAGGGCGCCGATGTCCTCCAATTGTTCAAGGGCCATGGCACGGGCGGCCGCGCTGGGGGCGTCCAGCCATTCAAAGCTGTCCAGCTCACCAATGCTGGCAAGCCGCAGAAGGGGCCCAGCAAGATCCACCCGCCGCACTTCCGGTTCGTCCACAGGCCGCCGGTTCCGTGCGTCCGCCTCAGAACAAAGCCGCAAGCAAACTCCAGGCGCCACCCGTCCAGCCCGCCCGGCTCTCTGGGTCAAAGATGCTTGGCTGATCGGGCGAATTTCCAGACGGTCCAACCCTACTGCCGGGTCATGGCGCAACTGCCGGGCCGTTGTGCAATCAACAACCCCGGTCACGCCCTCAACCGTTACCGAGCTTTCCGCCACATTGGTCGCCAAAACCACACGCCGCCGGCCTCCACCTCGAAGGGCCCGGTCCTGTTCGTCCAGTGGCAAATCCCCGTGCAGGGCCAGTATGTCCACGCCAAATTCAGCCGCCACTTGTTCCAGCGCCCGTTCCGTGGCCCTGATTTCGCCCATGCCAGGCAAAAACGCCAGTAAATCGCCGGGTGTTTCCTCCAGCATCCGCCGGATTCCCCGTGCCATGGCAGTCCCAAGCGGGGTATCCCGGTCCACACCCGCATGCAAATGCACCACAGGAAACAACCGCCCAAGCGAATCCACAACCCGGCAGTCCCCCAAATACTCCGAAAGGGGCTTCACATCCAGCGTGGCCGACATCACCACCAGCTTCAGATCCGGCCTCAAGGTTTCACGAATGGTCCGTACCATGCCCAATATCAGGTCCGTCTCAATCCCGCGTTCGTGAAATTCATCCAGAACGATGGCCCCAATTCCCTCAAGTGTCGGGTCGTCCACCAAGCGTCCAAGCAAAATGCCAGGGGTCATCGCCACAACCCGGGTCGCATTGCTCAATCGCTTTTCATGGCGCACCTGGTACCCGATCAAGTCCCCGGGCTGGCTCGAAAGTTGCCTGGCCATGTGGGTGCAGGCGGCCCTGGCCGCCAGTCTTCGCGGCTCCACTAGCACCACCCACCCTTCGCCACAAAGGCCCGAACGCCAGATCGCAAGCGGCACCCGTGTGGTCTTGCCGGCACCCGTGGGAGCTCGAAGCACAAGGTTCGGGCATGCGCGCAAAGAGGACACAATCTCGGGTAAAACCGAGTCGATTGGCAGGGAATTTTCTGCTTCAGCGGGTGCCCCCATGGTTCAACGCGCCCGCGGTTCCAGATTGCGCTGTTCCAATAGGGCAGCCAAAAAGTGAACCCGATCCTCTTGCCGTCGGGCCGCTTCCCGCATGGACCGAAAATCCTTGTGCTCATGGCAGGCCGGGCGCAGTGCTGCGGGAGACTGGCACATGCCTGCAGCTTCAAGCGCTTCCCGGTCGTGTCCCAATTTTCGCAGCAAGTCCAGCCATACCTCCGCCGGGTACGGGTTTCCTTCCTCGCCAGCACGCACTGCCTGCTCTCTGAAGAATGCTAGCTGCTCTTCGGTTTTGTCACCTTCCAAAGCTGAAATAAACCGGCCCCAACCGCCAAAGAAATCCTCAAATGGTGGCTCTCCCTTGGGCACAAAGCGGCCCTTCAGGCGACTTCCATAATCACACAATTCGCGTGCCAGACCCCGCTCGGCGCACTCCCCAAGCTGAGTGGAAAGCTGCACCGTCGACTGCAAGTGTGATAGATCAATGTGGTAGTTGTCTTCTTCGGTCAACTCCGGGTGTTCATCCAGCAATTGCAAAATTGCACCCAACGCTGGTGGTGGCCCAAGCTCCTCATCCCTTTCCAACTGCGGTAATCCGGCGCGGTGCCGCAAGTCGGCCTTCAATCGCCGCATCAGCTCTTCCCGCAGAGCCCGCACCAACGCACGCAGGCAGTGCTGGCGTACTGCCGCACTTCCCGGGGTTTCTTGCGAAAGAGTGGTAATGGCGTTGCAAAGGCCATAGCGCCGCAAGATCCATTCAAAACCAATCTCAGGCGCTAGCCCTTCGTAAAATGCCAGCCTTATAGGAAGCTCCCAGTCGTCATCGTCACCAAGCGGCTTGGCCAATAACGCTGCCCGCACCGGCTCAGGCTCTCCCAATAGCTTGTACATCTGCCAAGCTGCTTCCAGCTGGCCTTTCTCCAAAGCCGCCGAGCCTACCTTCCTTCCAGCCGCCCGAATCGCCTCTTCATAAGGCTCGTGAAGCCCGCTGGGAATCTCATCCGCCGATGCCGTGGGTGTCGGGGCAAGGCCCAGTTCATTACGAGCCTTCATTAAAAGCGTGTAAAACCAGCCCGTATGATCTCCGGCATTTATCATCTGGTTTTCCAGCATCTCCAGAGAGGCCATTGGGCCTTTTTCCCTGAAACACGCTTCCAGTTGTTCGCAATCGGCCGACATCGCTTCTCCCCCCGGGCTAAACCTTCAAAATGCTCACAGCACGATTTTTGTGAAATTTTTGTGAAAATTTTCCATAATTTTTCTTGCCTTGGCTTTCAGGCAACCTCATAGTACCGTTGCCTCGCCATGATTTCGCTGGTGTATGGGCGATACCTTCGAGTTCATGTGCGAGGCATTTCTTTTTCTTGGCCAACTGTCGTCCCGCTTGCCAAATACCACACCCAAACCAAAGAAGTCGCCCACATCACGGTGCTGGTCCACAGGTAAATTTGGTGCCTCAATCGAAAAGCCTTCCGGTCTAAAATACTAATGGTTTCAGGATCCAATAATTGATCCATCCATGGATGCGCTGCAATCAAAACTGCCTGACCAACCCCCATAACAACCCACAACCCCAACAAAACAAAGGAAAAACGACAGTTCCGAAGGTTCATGCACCAGTCCAAAAGCATCAGGCCAAGGCAGCAGACTCCACCAAGATTCAAGCCATGCGTCACACGCCTGGTTATGAAACCTTGCACGGTGTCACCCAATTCATCACTGCCAATAGGCACCACCACGCCAGAGTAAAAAACAAAGCCACCCTGCCAAAAGGCAAAAGCGCAAAGCGATAGAAACCGTGCCATTACCTGCACCCTGGAGGCCATGCCCGCCATGGTCATTCAAGCCCTTCCAAGCCTTTTTCAGGAGTAAGGACTAGCTTTTCTTCTACTTTCGAAAGTACATTCTGGGCATCGCTCGCACGCTCCGGCCGTTTCCTCGGGTCAGTTTGCAGGCAATCACCCACCAACTTGACAAGGTCGCAGTCCAGGCCCGGCAATATCTCCTGAATTGGGGTGTAATACTTGTCCCATACCTTCTCCTCCAGCACTTCGCCCCCATCGTCAATGCGGGGCAAAAGTGCCTTGTTGGCTAATAATCGATACATAAGCGCGCCAAAGTTATAAAGGTCCGTCCGCTCCGAAAGAATTTTGCTCTTCACGGTTTCAGGGGCAATATATTCGGGAGTTCCAGTAATCCGCTCCTTCGCTTCGCCGCGTAAATGGGCCAAACCAAAGTCGATCACTTTTAAAACGCCCTTTTTGCCCACCATCACATTGTTGGGCTTAAGATCCCCATGTAGCACCTCCCGACGGTGCATATGAACCAGCGCCTCGCTTACTAATCGAAATGCTTGCACTTTTTGCGGCAATGTCAGCCGCACGATGTCCATCGTTTTCCCGTTGACAAACTCCATCAAAAGATGGGCCTTGGTCACCTTGCCAAACATCCAAGCCTTTTCTTTTTCAAGCGAATGGGCCTTGATGATGTTCGGGTGGGACAATTTCTGCAAAACTTCAAATTCGTGTTCCGCCTGCCGGAGGAATTTTATGTCCTCCGGTTCGTCAATATTCACCACTTTTAAAGCATAGGTGCGGCTGTCTTCGGCCCTTCGAATCTGCAAAATCGAACTATGGGCCCCGGTCCCCAGGGTTGCTTGCACGGTAAACTTGCCAATCTTCATGATCATTCCTACTTGATTTTTCAGCCTAAAAGCCGGTTCCGCCGGGATTTCTCTTCTTATACTTTATAGGGGGAAGCCCATCTCTCCACCCGGCAAGGTACCAGCACCAAATTTAAATGTAATTTAACCAAGGATTTTCACATGGCATCCGCGGTTACAAATCATTTGGAAGTGCTCACCCGCCGCATTGGCAGCGACCTGCTGGCTAGAATCGATCGTTCCGGCCCAATCCTCCTCAGCCCGGCTTGGTTTGATGATCAGATAATGCGCTGGAGCATGGCCGATGAAGCTATCAAACTCAACCTTTTCCGATTTGTCGATGTGCTCCCAACACTCAAACAACCTGCCGACCTTGCCCGTCACCTCAGAGAATACTTTCAGCAAGCCGGCAAGGCAGTACCCTGCTGGATGAGATTGGGCTTGAAAATGCTCCCAACTGGCGGCCCCCTGGGATCCATTTTTTCCAAAGTTACCCACTGGTCCAGCGCTCGTATGGCCAGGCGTTTCATCGCCGGCAGTAACCTGCCTGAAACTTTGAATACCGTCAGGGCGCTTCGAAAACGGCGATTGGCCTTCACTGTCGATATCCTGGGCGAAGCCACACTCACCGAAGGCGAGGCTCTTGAAAGCCAGCAGGCATATATGCGGCTTCTGCTCGGCCTCAACCGCCTGGCTCCCTCTCTGCTTCCTGATCCACTCACAGACACAGATTCCGAAAGCGCCATACCGGTGGTCAATGTCTCGGTGAAGCTCTCGTCTCTCTACAGCCAGGCAGATCCCCTCGACTTCAACCGCTCCGCAGACAGGATTCTCGATCGCCTGCGACCCATTTTACGTCTGGCTATAGCCCAGGGCTCTTTCGTCCATTTTGACATGGAGCAAAGTGGTTTCAAGGACCTCACTCTGGCTATCTTCAAAACTGTTTTGATGGAGCCCGAGTTTCGCGACTGGGCCAATGTGGGGATCGCCGTACAGGCCTACCTGCGCGACACCGCAAACGACTTGCGAGTGCTCGCCTCTTGGGCTCAAAGGCGCGGAGCGCCTGTTACCATTCGCCTCGTCAAAGGTGCCTACTGGGATGCGGAGACAATTGTCTGCGCTCAAAACGGTTGGAGCACTCCTGTTTGGTCCGCCAAGTGGCAAAGTGATGCCGCTTTCGAAAGCCTGACTGAATTCCTCCTGCTTAATCGCAAATACCTGCGCCCTGCGCTGGCAAGCCACAATCTTCGTAGCCTTGCTAGGGCCCTGGCACTCGCCGAAACCATGGAACTTCCCCAAGGGGCTTTTGAGGTTCAAGTGCTCTACGGCATGGGTGATTCACTCATGGATCCCTTTGTATCGTTGAAACAACGGGTTCGCGTTTATATGCCCTATGGCGAACTGCTCCCTGGCATGGCCTACCTCGTTCGAAGGCTTCTTGAAAACACCGCCAACGACTCTTTCCTCCGCGCCAGCATGACCGATCAGGTTCCCGAAGAGGTGCTGTTCATGAATCCTTCTGCCCACGCCGACGATCATAAGTTGCCAAAAAAGATCCAACCCAGCTCGGTTTGCCCTCTCGATCCTCCCCAAGAGCCTGAGCCGCTAGCCGATTTTTCCACGCCCTCCGCCAGAAAGGAGATGGAAGATGCCTTGGTTTTGGTTCGCACCAAGCTTGGACAAAAATACCCTTTGCTTATTGGCGGTCATCGAGTCACCACTGCCAGGTCTATTTCCAGCAACAACCCGGCTAACCATGCCGAGGTAATTGGTCACGCCGCTTGCGCTTCCGAGGTCGAAACGCTTCGGGCAATTGCCGATGCCGCCCAGGCTTTGCCCCGGTGGGCAGCAATGCCTGTCACTGACCGGGCGAATATCCTTCGCAAAGCTGCAGAGCTTATGGGTAAGCGTCGTGCCGAACTCGCCGCGTGGATCTGCCTAGAGGCCGGCAAACCATGGCGCGAGGCGGATGCCGATGTTGCCGAGGCAATGGATTTCTGTCGTTACTATGCCCTCCAGGCAGAGGCCTGGCTAAGGCCCCGCCATCGTGATGTTCTAGGCGAAGACAACCAAGTGCTCCACGAGCCAAGGGGAGTGGCTGCGGTGATTCCCCCGTGGAACTTCCCCTTGGCTATTCCTTGTGGCATGGCCACTGCTGCCTTAGCCGCTGGTTGTCCGGTTATCCTCAAGCCCGCCGAGCAGACCCCTGTGGTAGGTGCCATATTGGTAGAGATACTTCATCAGGCCGGCGTTCCCACTGATGTTCTGCACTACCTGCCAGGCATTGGGGAAGAAATTGGCCCGGTTTTGGTTGGCCATCCGCAGGTCGCTGTTATTGCTTTCACAGGAAGCGTGAAAGTCGGCCTCACCATTCATCGTCAAGCTGCAGAAGCTTCCGATGGCCAAGACCATGTCAAACGGGTCCTTGCTGAAATGGGTGGTAAAAACGCCATACTCATCGATTCCGATGCCGATCTCGATGAGGCCATTCGCGGGGTGGCAGAAAGCGCCTTCGCTTACGCCGGCCAGAAGTGTTCCGCTTGTAGCCGTGTGCTGGTTCCCCGGTCCCTCCAAGATTCCTTTGTTGAGCGTTTAGTCGAGGTTGCCAAAAGTCGCCAGATTGGTCCTGCTGAAGATCCTGGCTGCGTTGTTTCACCAGTGATTGACAACGAGGCACGCGACCGCATCCATGCCATGGTCGATCGTGCAGTTCAGGCTGGCGCAAAAATTGCCTACGCCGGCCAAGTCGATCCATCACTTGCAACTCAGGGCAGCTATGTCGCCCCCCATATCCTCACGCAGGTCGATCCCACTAGCGAAATAGCCCAGCAGGAGGTCTTTGGCCCTGTTCTGGTAGTCCTGCCTTACAATTCGCTGGATCAGGCTTTTAATCTGGCTAACAGCACCAGATTTGCCCTGACGGGTGGTATTTACTCGCGTAGCCCATCAACCCTGGATCGCGCCCGGCGCGAATTCAAAGTTGGTAACCTCTATATCAATCGCAAAATCACAGGAGCATTGGTTGACCGCCAACCCTTCGGCGGATTCAAACTTTCGGGAATAGGAGCAAAAGCGGGCGGCCCAGAATACCTCCCCCAATTCCTTAACTCCCGCGCCATCACCGAAAACACCATGCGCCGCGGTTTCGCTCCAAATGCCTGACAGGCAGGCGAATTAGCTTGCCTGTCTCTTGTTGGATTGAATGGTTTGGCGAATTGATAGTTGTCGCCATAGTGGGCAAAACGAGCCCATGGCCCAGAAGTCAATTTTTGCCCGGCCCAGAAATCACAAATCCTTGGGCAATAGCCTGGCACTGGTCCATGGTCATCTCGCCGGGTTGAACCCAGACGCGATATTGCAGCCTGAGTGGCTTTTCAGGTGTCAGATCATATTCAAAGTAGTCCCCAAACCGGCCATACTCGCGTTCACTACCTCGGGTCTCACCCGGGTTTTGTGGGTGATTCACGCGAAGTAAGGTATAGCGCTTGCCTTCGGTGAAAAAACTCATCGCATTCCATGGCAGGTTAATCGCTTGCTTGTTCTTGTTTTTGGCGTCCCAATTACGTGTCTCACCGTTTTTACCTTTCCCATCAGGGCGCAGATAATAGGTTTGTTCTTTACCGTTATTGGCAACTTCCTGGTTGGCCCTAAAGTGGAACCCCGCATGCTGAGGGTCTCCATCCAATCGAATGGCCCCAGCCTTGCTCCTCAGGTCGGTGCTCCAGTCGAGAAGGGTGCCACCAGGGGTGTTATAGACCGTGATTTCGCGGGTTTCCTCAGCGAAAGTCGCGCCATCGCTCCCATGCCAAGCAATCTGTGACCGGTCACGGCCTAGCACCTGGCCTGCCTCTGTGCCAAGCGTTTTATCATATTCCGAATAAACATTGTTCGTTCCATGCCAAATGTCGGCCGTCTTTTTTTTCCCGTCTTCTCCCGCGTAGCTGATACGGTTGAATCCAAAAAACAGCCCGCGGTGGTGTGGATACTGGCCATCCTTGGCAGTCTTGGCTGAACTGTTGGTGAGCATGGTTGTGCCGTCCACCGGGTCAAACAAATTGTGGAAGGGCTTGAAGGTGTAATAGTGGTCAGCGCTGTCGCGCTTGAGGTTGAAATAGTGCAGCACCTGGCGCTTTTTGGTCGCCTCAATCAAGTTCAATTCGCGGGTGCCGTCCTTGGCGGTTTCAAAACGGAAGGCCGGTGGTGCCATCACATGGTTCAAAGTGATTGGAGAGACCGTGATTTTTTGCCCAGCCTTCAAGCTGGGGAGGACGAAAACCAAATACTTTGCAACGGTCGCGTCGTCGGTTTGCCCAGGCCCCGCAATTTGCGCCGGGCTTACTCCCCCGCTGGAAAGCTCCACCGCATTGGTCGAGGCTGGAAGATCCTTGGGAGCGGCCAACTTCACCACTACATCCGCCGCATCCTTGGTTCCCCCTTGAACAGTAAAACCCTGCGGAAAAGCAAAAGCTAAGGGGCCCGCAAGCACCAAAGATAAAACGCAAATGTGAAGTCGCATGGTAATATCCCCGCTGATTTTCTTCCTTCGAGATTGTGAGGCTTCAACCTTTGACTTGCAAGTAGTGGCCATGACAGGTTTTTTCAGCGCAGTGGTTTTATTGGCTGAGGGCCAAAACGCTTGTGAACTTCTTTTGTCGGCAAAAAGAAACTGGACCCGGCGTTTAGGCCGGGCCCAGTTAACTCCCAGATGCCAAACATACAAAATTATCAGGCTTGCGCAGGGGCGGTTGCGGTTGCTGCGGCCGGGGCAGGGCTCACAGGCAGGTCCAATGCCTTGCGCAAAATGTCGAACGAATAGCCCACCCGCTTCGGAATAAACGACACCTCCTCAAGGAACCGAACCAAAGCTGCGACTCGGATTTTTCCATCAGCAGTCTTGGAAGCTTCTGTAGGCGTTTTGCCATCAAGGCTCTTGAGTGGCTTATTGATCCAAGTTTCACCAAAGTGCTTAGCCACCTCTTCGGCCTGCCGGGCCTTCATTTCTTCTTCGGTCACAGTCTGATCCATAGGCACTATCAATGGTTCATGAGCAGCCTCACCAAGTGAGCCTGTTACCCGAACAGGACTATCCTTTTCGTTCCAGCCGAGTGCCGCAGCAAATTCGTTTCGAATGTTTTCGACAATCTCCTTGTCCGCTCCGGTCACGCGGCCAAGGGGCATGTTGAGGGTCATGTGAGCCACAACACGAGCGAAGCGGTCCTGATTTTGTTCCTCGCCAGGAATGATGATGGGGCTGCCTGCTTTCGCAAGGAGGTAAGCCTCAATCATCGTCTGGCCTTGCTCGTTTTCGTCGGCCTGATGAACCAGCAAACGCTTTTCTTCATTGAGTTTGGCGAAAACCTTGTCAAGGAGGGCCGGATTCCGGGCCACAAAGTAAAACTCGTGCAGCGCATGATCCCCCGGTTCGGAACCATGTCCAGCCCGAAGGGCTTCTGACAAAATAAGTGCAGTTTCCTTGCGGGTCGAATCGGTCTCAAGCCCCGAAAAACGATCCAAATGCTTCAGGGCATTCGTGTTGTCACCAAGCCAAGCACTAGTCAGGGCTGCATTGAAAGCGGCGGCCGGGTCTTGCGGGTCTTGCTCTGCCAAGGTGTTAAACATCTTGGCAAGGTCGCTCAGACGGCCAGACCGGTGCTCTTTGGCCAGCTTGTCCCATGCCGCACGGCGCTTGCTGCCGGGGGGTGGGCTGAGCAATGAATATTCTCGACGAATGAAAGAAGGTGATCCCGACTTTTCACCGTAAAGGGCCTCGAAACCATCCAAATAACGGGAATTATTCGGGTCAAATCGAGTGGCCATGCGCAGGGCATTTCGCGCTGCAATTGGACGGCCCAGCTGAGTTTCGACCTGACTTAGAAAGGCAAAAACTTGGGCGATTTGTTCTTTGGCATCCAAGGGATATAAATCAACCGCTTTGCGGGCCAATATGGCAGCACCCTGAATCTCACCTTCCTGACGACGCCACAACGCTCGTTGGAAGTGGGCAGCAGCAAAAGCACCGTCGATTGAAATCGCCTCATCCAACACAGTCTCTGCTTCCGGGCGCCTCTTCAGGGCGTCTAGCAGCTTCGCCTTGTGAAGACGCAACTCCAAATTCTTGGGTTCAGCGGAAACCGCCTGGTCCATGGTCCGAAGGGCAGAGTCCAGTTGGCCTGCTCTGGCTTGAGAAAAAGCCTTTTCTAAAGTGCTAGCAATACCCTGGCAGCAGAAACGGAACTTTTTGCCGCTTCCGCACGAACACAGGGCGTAGGGATCGCTCATAACAAACCATTCCTCGTGAAGGGGCAAGCAACGCTCGCCTTTTGAACTGAATTGACAGCCTAAATCCCAATGAAAAAAAACGGTAATAGGCCCTAGTACCGTCCAGGCACAGCCTCTTCGGCTAACAACTTGCTTTCATCATTCCGGGAATGTGGCAGGGGAGGGTGGTTCTCAAAGTAAAAAAACCAAATAAAAAACCCTGCCAGCGACATCCGGGAAAGGTCGCTGCTATCACCAAGCTACGCGGTTGCGGGGAGGTTGGAAAGAAGATCAAAGGCATTTGGGGTGATTCAGCAGCTAAATGAAAGGCCACAACAAACACTTCGGTATACTGGGTAAAATAGGGGCAGGATGTTGCCGAGGATAGTCACTTAGGTGGATTGCCGACGAGAGTGTGCGCCAGTTCTTGTTGACTCAGGCAATGCAGGTGGTACTTTGAAGACTCAAGAAGAAAAAAACTTGTTTCCAAGAAATTGAGTAGCCGTAATTGGCGATGATTTTTTGGAAGTTAGGGCGTATAGCTCAGTTGGCTAGAGCGCAGCTCTGATAAAGCTGAGGTCCTTGGTTCGAATCCAAGTACGCCCAAATAGTAAGATTTCTGGTAACGACAGCCAACCGTTACCATAGTATCCATAAGGAACTGACGGGACCAAGGGGATGTAGCTCAGCTGGTAGAGCGCCTGCTTTGCAAGCAGGAAGTCAGGAGTTCGATTCTCCTCATCTCCATTTGATTTCTGCTGGTTAGAATGGTTTGATTCGGGGTAAGCTTCAAAACCTAGACGAAAGGGAAAGTCGGTCTGAGCTAGATGCAAGAAGGTTTTGCTTAGAATCTAAAAAGATTTTTTGAAAAAGCCCTTGCGCTCAAACTGATCAGTCCGCTAGGTTAATTTCTCACTTGTTCGAGAGCCGCATTACTTGGCTTTGCCAAAAGTAATTCAGCTCCCGCGCAAGCGGCAAGAGGTGACTGGTGAAAACTAGTCACCTTTGTTCTTTGACAACTGGGTGTGTGCGCGAGGTATCACCGAGGTGACTGAGCCTAGTGCGTTTGCTTAGCTAGTGAGAGCTAGCTGGGTGGATGTGTGAGGTTTTGGTCATTTTATTTAAATTGAGTGAT